>Ga0163223_100103_pt1 | contig 32025 bp, 37 predicted proteins | sample MSEWel2016_02_17_2_FD_113147 | JGI IMG/M metagenome (GOLD analysis project Ga0163223, IMG submission 113147) | Subsurface microbial communities from deep shales in West Virginia, USA - MSEEL Well Study Marcellus 5H_2016_02_17 ...
ACACTAAAATTATACTACTTTTTTCTACGTTTTGCAAGTGAATTTCCTTGATTTTACTGGGGTTTTGAGACTTTCTCACACAGTTTTTTATGACTTAGTGTAACCTAGATGCAAAGTTCACATAAATATTATATAGATCAAGCTTTTCGGGCAAAATCTGTTAATGCATTGAGTGCATCGATGGCAATGTATCGTTCTGCACTTGAATGGGCTTTGTATGAACAAGGTTATCGAAATGGTATGTTAGGTGGAAAAATATTAGCTCTTGAAAAGGAAATTAATGATGGTAAAGCGCCTAAATGGGCGATGGACATGCCACCAGTATTATTAAAGGCAATTAAAGATATTGGAAATGGTGCAATCCATACTAATGGTGGGGATATCATGAAGCAAAAGGAAATCGACAAAACGTTAATAGAACTTGTGGATGTAGTTTTTGCCGAACTGCTTGATGTTGTTTATGAGCAACCGCTGAGGAGAACCGGTAATCTATCGAAGTTGCAGAATATTGCTAGCAAATTAAAACTATGAAATGAGAATATTTAACATTTTGTATAAAAAGTATAAATCTCAACAAAAAGAACCAAGTACGTTAATGGTCACTGCTTGAGGATGTTTATAATAAGTAACCAGACGAGATGAATTTTGTTAGAATAATTCAAAAGAAGGAGTGAGGTCATGAAGGTATATCGTGAAAATGAAACTATATACTTTTCAAAGGATGGTATAGAAAAGTTGGGGTATACCAATTACACCCCTGAACTATGGGATATCATCAGTAAAGTAACTTGGACTGTGAAAAATGATGCGATGGGAACCCCTAAATACATTAAATCAAATCAGCTAAAAAAGACACTGCATCAAGTCGTGATTGATTACTATTTTTCAGAAGAAGTCCGTAAAGATGCCTATAGTAAGGAGTTTATTATTGAACATCTTGATAATGAGAGGTTCAATTGCAAAATATCAAATTTATATTTCTTAAAGAAATTAACTAATACATATAAAGGCTGGTATTTTGATAAGAAAAGCCAAGAGTCCATCCCTATTGTTTCAGTAAAAATGTTCCACATTATCGAAACTCAGCGTTTTCAGATTACAGCTGCATTCAATTATCCTTTTACAAACCCCGAAACAGGAAATATACTTAGTGTTATAAAATTGTTGTATGATACACCTTATGGAATTGTATTTCAAGATGCGGAAACTCTTCTAAATTCTATTTTAGACATCATGAAGTTGGATGTTATCGAATTGCGAAAAATACTAAGGTTTAAAGATATAAAAATCGAAGAATATGAGCACATCCAATCTTCTGGAGATAACATTACATTGAAAAGTGGTAACTGCGTTATAAAAGATGGAAAAGCATATATTATTCAGGAGTTTGATGATAATATGGAGCTTATTTCTAGTGCTTATGAAAAAGATTGGGCATAGTAGCCTGAAATAATACTAAGGAGAAGAAAAACATGCCACGTGAGATGTTTTCACGGGATAAAAGCGATTGAAAGGAATCGAAGGATGAAAAATAAGTTAGAAATGCTTGGATTAAATACTGAATTTGAAGAACTAAATATACATAATTTTCAAGAAGAATCTTTTCAGAACAATGTTTCTTTTCTTGATTTCGATGCGGTAATTATTGGTGCAAATTTTATTAGTAGTTCTTATTCTGAATCAACGACTAGTCCTTATCAAAATAAACGTTTGCTTTCTCAATATGCATCATGCCAAATCAAAGAAGACTTTGCCAGAATAAAAGAGCAATTAGTCGAATTGCTTAAACAAGGAAAAAATATTTTTATACTTATAGGTAGAAACGAAAACTGCTACGTTTATACGGGTGAAAAAAATATAGTGCTACGGGTAAAAATGCTCGTTTAACAAATATGGTTGAAGAATTTGATATGTATTCTTTTTTACCAATAGAATTTTCAGTAACTCATGTTTATGGCAATAAGTTTGAGATATGTGCAAAACAGCCATATTTTGATTTCTTTAAAACAGCTAAAGAATCATATCAATATGCAGCATATTTTAATGCTCCTACTCAGAATACCTTATTGAAAATTCCAAAGAGTGACCGGGCTGTATCAGCTGTTTTTGAATATGAATCGGGAAGAATAGTATTATTGCCGATGCCCTATTATGAAGCAGATTATGAGAACAATGATTATTGGGAAAAATATGGGAAAATTTACTTAAGTGAATTATTTAAATTAAATGATAAATTAAGTTCATCTATTAATGACTACGTATTACCTGAATGGGCGAACAATTTCTTTATTCTCAATGAAGATGAAGAATTAGAAAAGCTCAATAAAGAGCGTGATAAACTTACTAAAATTCAAAAGGGAATAGATAAACGAGAAAATGTGATAAGTATCATCCAAAGATATAAAACGCTTGTCACATCTAGTGGAAATCAATTAGAAGAAATCGTGAAAGTAGTCCTTTCGGAAATAGGCTTTAGAATGTTGGATGCTGAACAAGGTCGAAGCGATATAATAGCCGAATATAAAAATATAAATATAGTCGCTGAAATTAAGGGAGTTACTAAAAGTGCTGCTGAAAAGCATGCCGCTCAACTCGAAAAATGGGTTGCCATGTTTATTGAAGATAATGAGCATTCAGCTAAACCGATTCTTATTGTCAATGGATACTGCGATACACCTTTATTTGAGCGACGGGAAGATGTCTTTCCCAATCAAATGCTTAAATATGCTGAAGCAAGAAATCATTGCTTACTCACAACTGCTCAATTATTGTGTTTGTATATAGAACTAAAGAAAAATCCATCATGTTCTGATGAACTAATTCAGGAATTGTTATCAACTGTGGGAAAATATCCCCGGTATACAAAACCAGAGGACTATCTTTTATCTCAATAAGAGTCCTATTGATGGTTTCTATAAAAGCAGCCAAGATGACTAAAGCGTAACAACGGAATCACCATGCCTATTGAATTCTTCACAGATTTTCATTAACTTAGTCTAAAATTAACATGTTTGTGTCAGAACCAGAATTAAAACCAACGGAGGAAAATATGCAAATAGAAACACTAAACAATAACGGCCAGAATATCGCCTATGTCCATACAACTACACTGATCCTTACCGATGTCCAGTCGGCGTTGGATTTAATGGCAACGGTTCGCTATGAAACCGAATGTGATGCGATCATTATAGATAAAGAGGCATTAACAGAAGATTTTTTTGATTTAAAAACCCGGCTTGCCGGTGAAATTATCCAGAAATATGTGAATTACGGCATCCGACTGGCAATCATTGGTGATTTTTCCGGGTATACAAGCAAGGCGCTGAATGATTTTATTTATGAATCCAATCAGGGTAAACATCTGTATTTCGTTTCAGATGTGGAAGAAGCGCTGAAAAAACTCCGATAAGATTCATAAACAGTCAATACGATTGACCCAAAGACCGATCAGGCTTGCATTTTTTATATCAAGTGATAAACTAAGTAAAAAAACAATAAATACCACAGAAATTTGACAACCATGTTCTCGAGATTTCCGTTTTGAAATCCTGGGGGAAGCCAGGCTCGAAAGCCTGACTTATCAGGGCGGTAGCGTTCTTTTTTAACTTTCGGTTTTTTTAATGCCATTTCAAGTTCAGCTATGGTTTGATATTGCTGGCTGGGGTCCATATGGATGCACTTTTTTATCACAGCGGCCAAGCTACCGACCGCGACGGGTCCCTGGTTAGGAAGCTGCCCGGTTAACAGCTCATGAAACAGAATCCCAATACCATAGATGTCGGTGGTTTGCATGGATTTAAAAAACTTCACTTCTGACCGGTGATGCAAAGACCAAAGAAATCCCCGATTGCCGTGGCTTGGTGGAGGCTGGAATGACGCAGAAGCTCGGTGATTTCTGAAACGGTATAGGCGGCATTTAATGAGGTAATCAGTCCCGGGCGCATTTCCGTGGGCCGGGTGGAAAGATAGACCATTGTCCGGATCAGCGGATTGACATCACGGCGCAAGTCGGTGATGCAGTAACGCCCACCGGGACGAAGGACGCGATAAATTTCATCAAAGGCGCGAATGGGGTTTTCCCATTCATGGAGAGAACCGTTGGAAATAACCGTATCAAAGCTTTCATTCTCAAAGGGCATTGCAATACAGTTCCCCAGCACATAGCGAGCGGAAATGCGGTATTCGGCAGCATTTTTTTCGGCGAAATGGATCATCGCGGGACTGATTTCGCAGCCAGTTAGGGATATCGGGTGAACCTTCTTAGCTAGTTCCAGCCCCACATAGCCGGGCCCGGGTCCGACCTCCAGAATATCACCGCCCCGGATGCCCGAAGCAATCATATCGTTCACACCGTTAAAGCCTTTATCCCGCATACGGCGGGCAAATAAATCAAAGGTTTCGACCGTAATCTCATTTTGAATGCCTTCGTTGGTTTCAATAACTCTTGTTTTTATCATCTGTGTTAGCCTCCTTTAAGGTATTTAATGATTCTTCGGCCCAGCTAAGCTCGGCCTGATAGTGGCGAATATGATGCTTGAAAATAATATCGGCAGAGGTTCTATAGTCTTTTGGGATATTTGCTAAAGTTTCGTTGCAGTGAATGGTAAGCATTTCAAGGGTTTTCTTCAGGTTGACGATATGCTGACTAAGACTGTCCATCAAGGCACTGTGGTCAAGGGAGTCAGAAAAATAAAAAGTGCCATCAATGTCAAAGATCGGACGGTAATTAATCTGCAAACTTTGGTGAAGCAGCTCCTTAAACTTGTCTTCGCCAGCACTATTTACTTGATACACGGTTTTTTCTGGACGAGCACCTTGTTTGTCACGGCTAGCAAGAATTAGCCCTGCAGCCTCCATTTTTTCAAGATGGTAATACACGGTGGGTAGTTTAATCTGGGTGAAATCCTCCAGCTGTTCAGCAATCAACTTTTTTATCTGGTAACCGTGTTGAGGGCCGAAGCGCAGGAGAAGCCCAAGAATGTATAACGGGATCATGTAATCACTCCTTTTTTAAATAGTCAGTGCTGACTATAATTATACTCAGCACTGACTATTTGTCAAGTGATAATTTTATGATAAATTATCACTTAGAAGAGTGTACGTTGAAAATCCGTCGGATGAGGTGAAAGCATGAAAAAAGAATTATCAGAGATGTCATTAGAAGAATTGTGGGAGTTGTTTCCGATTATTTTAAAGGAGCACAATCCCCAATATAAAGAATGGTTTGAAATTGAGGAAAGACAGCTTTTAAGTTTTAGTAAGAGCCAGGATATAAAGCGAGTTAGCCATATTGGGAGTAGCGCGGTGAAGGGTTTGATTGCCAAGCCGACCATTGATATCTTATTAGAAGTTGAGAAGAATTGCAATATTACAGCGTTAATCGAAAACCTGATGGTTAAAAACTGGATCTTGATGTCAAGTGCATATGAGCCGGAGTTGAGACTTGCATTCAACAAAGGTTATACCCCGGATGGATTTGCAGAAAAGGTGTACCATCTTCATGTCAGGTATTCGGGTGATTGGGGAGAGTTGTATTTTAGAGATTATTTATTAGATCATGCTGATGTTGCCGTCGAATATGGAAATCTTAAATTGAGTTTGGTGAAAGAATTTGAGCACAACAGAGATGGATACACAGCGGCAAAAACAGAGTTTATTGCGCGTTATACCCAAAAAGCGAAGAGAGCGTATGCCGGCAGGTACACCCCCTCAGAATAACAACAAAAACGTCCCGGTAAATTGACTACAAAACGGATGCGGGCGTAGGGATAACAATTCGGGTTGTGATTAGCTCGGGAGGTGCGATATAATAAAATCTGATCCATAAAAGGGATCGGATTTTTTTATGGTTAAGCGGAGGATAAAATGATTCGTATTAGAAAATGCACCCCGGATGATGCAGTGGAAGTGCAGCAGATTGGCTGGAAAGCTTATCAAGAGACTTTCGCTGCGATGAATAGTAAAGAAACAATGGATGCTTATCGAAATGAAGCATTCAAGATCGGTAAAATAACGGATGAACTCTTGAATCCCGCCTCCTGTTTTTATTTCGTGGAAGTAGAGAGGCAACTCGCAGGTTGTCTGAAAGTCAATGAGTCTTTAGCCCAAACCGAACTTCAAGATCCGTTATCCCTTGAAGTCGAACGAATTTATGTGTTACAGGCTTTTCAAAAAATGGGATTAGGGCGTCGTTTAATGGATCAGGCGATGGAATTCGCTTTGGAAAAGGGTAAAAAATACCTATGGTTGGGTGTTTGGGAGAAAAATTGCAAGGCAATCCAATTTTATAAAAAACTGGGATTTGTAAGGATAGGGATCCATGATTTTGTGATGGGTGATGAAATCCAAAAAGATTACTTAATGCGAAAAGATTTGGTCGGATAATTGAGAAACAATTATCATTATTGAAAAAAGGTGGAGGAAAAAGTTGATGTTCTACGACCAGTTAAAAACCAGAAGAAGTATCCGTAAATTTAAGAACCAGGCAGTTGAACAGGAAAAGATTGATGCCATTTTAAAAAGTGCACTGCTGGCACCCTCATCGCGGGGCAGACGTCCCTGGGAATTTATTGCCGTCACTGATCGTGACCGGCTTTCGCAGTTGGCTCTTTGCCGAGAACACGGAGCAGCTTTTTTAGCAGGAGCACCGTTGGCAATTGTTGTGGCCGCCAACAAGGAACTATGTGACGTTTGGATTGAAGATGCTGCGATTGCAGCAATTCTGATTCAATTAGCCGCCCACGATTTAGGTTTGGGTTCATGCTGGATTCAAGTTAGGGAGCGATTTCAGACAGAACAAAAGAAGACGGAAGATTATATAAAAGATATCCTTTTAATCCCCGCGCAGTACGCAGTTGAATGCATCATTGCGATTGGTTATCCGGATGAAGTGAAAAAACCTCATGAAGAAAATGAATTGCACTATGAGAAGGTCCATTTTAATCAGTTTAAAACAGATATGAAGTAAGATGCTAGAAAAATATTTTCACATTAGAAGCACCTCTGATTTAAATTACGATCGGAAAAAAAGACAAGGAGGGTAAATTGAAAGAGTCAATCAGAAAAAGAATTTTGGACTTGGGCGCAGATGTGTGTGGGTTTGCAAGTATTGAACGATTTATTCAGGCCCCGGAGGGATTTCATCCGTGCGATCTTTATCCCGATTGCAAAACTGTAATCGTATTTGGCTTTGCTCTACCGAAAAGCCTGTATGAGGTTAAACCGGATTTGTTATATGGACATTTTAATTATCTGACCATTCCGAAAGTGGATCAGATAGCAATGATGACAGCGAGAATAATCGAAGATGAATATCGCGGCACAGCCGTGCCAGTGCCTTGCGATAGCCCTTACGATTATTGGGACAGCAAAAAAATGGAGGGACGCGGATTAATCTCCATGAAACATGCGGCTGTCAATGCCGGGATTGGAACCTTGGGTAAGAATACTTTGTTGCTCAATAAAAAATTCGGGAACCGCCTAACCGTCGGTGTAATTCTGTCAAATCTCAAATTAGAATCAGATGACGATGCCGAATCTCTTTGCATAGAGGGCTGTAATCGCTGTTTAAAAAGCTGTCCGGTTCAAGCACTGGGTGAGGGTTCCGTCATTCAAAAGTTATGCCGAAACAATGCCTATGGAACAACAGCAAGAGGCTTTGAAACAGTTTCGTGCGATACCTGCCGCAGCGTATGTCCTAAGCGATTTGGGGAATGAGCGAATGCGAAGCGGGTTTGGGCGACAATGAATAAAGCACAGCTATGTGAAGATAAATTATGAAATGCGTTTTCGGGTTGCGGCAAGTCCGATCAACTGGATAACAGGAGAGGAAAAAAGGATGCTTGAGGTTGTTTTAATGACAGTGCAAAGGAGCAATGGCGATATCGTATGAAGCGGAAGAAAATCCAATGACTAAGCAAGATTCCCCATAGAATAGGATAGAAGTTTCAATAACTTAACGAGGAGGTTTCATGATGCAAAATGAAAAAAGGGAATTACCCTCAGAACGGTGCGAAGAGCTATTTAGCCTTTTGAGTGCCCGTTTTGATAAAAATATGAGCCGTCATCAAGGTTTAAACTGGACTGAGATTCAGGCAAAGCTTGACGTTAAGCCAGAAAAATTGTGGTCACTAAGTGAAATGGAAGAAACTGGCGGGGAACCGGATGTGGTTGACTATGACCAGGCTACGAAAGAATTTATTTTTTTTGATTGCTCGCCAGAAAGTCCGAACGGCCGTAGAAATATTTGTTACGATCGTGATGCGTTAGCGTCACGGAAAGAACATAAACCGGAGAATAGTGCCATTGATATGGCAACCACGATGGGTATTGAGCTTTTAACTGAAGAACAATACCGGGAATTGCAGAAGCTGGGAGATTTCGATACTAAAACATCGAGTTGGGTGAAAACACCCCCTGAGATCAGAAAAATTGGCGGGGCACTTTTTGGCGATCGCCGTTACGACCACGTCTTTATCTATCACAACAGTGCCTCTTCTTATTATGGGGTCAGAGGCTTTCGCGGGGTGCTAAAGGTCTGAACTTTACGCAGACGAAGTCATGGTGGTATGAAGAGAAACCAATTGAAATAAAATTTAGAGGTGTTGTTCATGTTAATATCGAGGACAGAGTAGCATGTGAATAAGTGTTAGAAACCGAGGAAAGTGTTGATGAAAGTAGATCAAATATTACATTATTGCACAGAATATTTAAGCGACACTGTTTTAGTAGAGAGCTGGGGTGAGAAAGGAATATTTTATAATCCTAATCATGCCTTGAAGCGTGGCGTTTATGTACTGACGGTGAAAGAAAAAGATGGAGCCAATGATAAAGGCTCTAATTTAAACCGAGATGGAATTTTTAGGGTGAATATGGGATTGCGAAAACAAACATTTTTGGAATTGTTTGGGAGTATCCCGGCCCGTCCGGCAGCCGGTGAGGTTGTTAAGATGGAATATGATTTTACTTTATTGGATACGATTTTACCCCATCCCGTATATGCCTGGATGGGATGGATTAGCATTCTGAACCCATCAGAAGATACCTTTGAGAAATTAAAACCGCTAATTGAGGAATCCTATGCGTTTGCCACGGAAAAATTCAAAAAAAGAAAATAAGTATCCAATTTAATAAAAAGACATACTTAGGGGGTAAAATGACAAATCAAAAATTAACGATAGATGGTATTCCAGCGATTATTTGGGGCGAGAATTCCCCTAAAGTATTTATCGCCGTACACGGAAATATGTCAAACAAATCCGATGATGTCATTGTGATATTGGCAGAAAAACTAACACAATTAGGATATCAGGTGCTTAGCTTTGATCTGCCTGAGCATGGCGAACGTCAAAATGATAAAACGCCATGCAAGGTTTTATATTGCGTAAAAGATCTTTCTGCCATTATGGAATATGCAAAAACAAAATGGAATGAGATCAGTTTGTTTGCCTGCAGTATGGGGGCGTATTTTAGTTTGCTTGCCTACAAAGATGTTGATTTGAAGCAGTGCCTATTCCTGTCACCAGTTGTCGATATGGAGCGTATTATCAATAATCTGATGTCGTGGTTTAGTATCAGCGAGGCACAGTTACAAGCTGAAAAAGAAGTTTCGACCCCGATCGGGCAACGATTATATTGGGATTATTATTGCTATGTTAAGGAACATCCCATTAGTTCCTGGAAAAAACCAACTGCAATTCTTTATGGCTCAGCTGATGATTTATGTGAATTCGATACGGTTTCAAACTTCGCACAGCACTTTAATTGTGATCTAACCGTAATGAAACATGGTGAACATTATTTTCATACGGAAAAACAATTGGCTTTTTTTAAGCACTGGATAGAAAACCATATCGTTGTTTAAATCGAATTCAATCAATTTGGAAAGGAGCCTCAATTGGAACGAAATTATATCGGCAGTGTGCGACTCAGTTCGCCGGTGGAAGAAGATTCCTATCTTCACCGCCTGATGGTGGTACGCCATTTGAAACAGATGAAAGAGCTGCCTTTCCGCAAATCGGTGACTTTTTTAGTCGGCGAAAACGGCACCGGAAAGTCAACCTTGTTGGAAGCGATTGCCGTGGCTTTTGGCTTTAATGCTGAGGGCGGCACCCGTAATTGTAACTTTTCAACCAGCGCTACCCATTCCGATTTGTATCGTCACTTAACCATTTCGCGGAGCGCTTATCCCAAGGATGGTTTTTTTTTAAGAGCCGAAAGTTTTTACAATACGGCCAGTTATCTGGATGAGGTCTATAAAGAGGAATTCCGGAACCAGTTTCAAACCGCCTACGGCGATCGGTCGCTGCATAACCAGTCCCACGGTGAGAGTTTTCTGGCACTGGTAGCCAACCGCTTCAGCGGAAACGGAATTTATCTGCTGGACGAGCCTGAAGCAGCGCTTTCGCCCAGTCGACTGATGACCCTGTTGGTACATATCCATGCATTGGTACAGCAGAATTCCCAGTTTATCATTGCCACGCATTCCCCCATTCTGATGGCCTATCCGGAAGCAGAGCTATATCAGTTATCCGAAGAGGGCATCCACTCGGTGGATTATCGAGAGACGGAACACTATCAGTTGACGCGCCGATTCCTTGAAAATCCGGAAAAAATGCTGCATTATCTGCTGGCAGAGGAGTAGGAGCAATGAGTTTAGCGGATAAGCAATATTTTATAACTAAATCATACCTTTTCAAAGAAATAGTATGATAATAAAAAAATGGAAGGGTGTGGTTTAATTTTTATGAAACATGCTGGCGTAAATACTGGGGTTAGAGCCTCAGGCAAAAACACCCTGCTACGCAATGCAAAATTTGGGTCAGACCCAAAGAAAAAAGAGAAAAACAAACCCTTAAGCTTAAAACTGCCAAAGGCTCGTGATTGCGTGACCTTCAGGCAGTTTTTTTATTGAACAGCTAGAGTCAGGATACTGTTGCGAAATTTACGGGGGCTTATTATTTTATATTTAAAAAGATGATTGACAAAACCATGGTAAAGGAATATCCTTATGATAAGTAGTACAAATCATACTTATTATACTTAACGCATTGAATGGAGGAAAATAATGACTCAGCCAAAAGGAAAATATGCCTGGACTGTTAAGGTCGGTGAAAAAGGGCAGATTGTCATTCCAAAAGAAGCAAGGGATGTCTTTAATATTAAACCAGGCGATACATTGATATTGCTGGGAGATGAAGAACAGGGGATTGCGATTCCCCCTAAAAATATGTTTGCTAAAATTTCACAAATGGTTTTTGGTGGAAGCGGTTCTGACTCAGACCAGAGTGATGGGAAATGAGCGTTCTGGCGGTTAATAATTTACGCAAAAAATACGATCAATTTGAACTGGATAATGTTTCTTTTGCATTGGAACAGGGCACCATCACTGGTTTTATTGGACGCAACGGTGCCGGCAAGACCACAACACTTAAGGCATTGCTGAACTTTGTTCATCCGGACGGGGGTGAGATTTTATTTTTTGGGAAGGGTTTTAAAGCGAGTGAGTTTGAAATCAAGCAAAGAATCGGCTTTGTTTCAGGGGGAATTAATTATTATCCCAAAAAGAAGATCAAAACAATTACAGCAACAACCCGGCGTTTTTATGAGAATTGGGACCAACAAGCCTATCAGCTTTATATGAAACGCTTTGAACTGGACGAAAATAAAACCCCCGATGAATTATCCGAAGGGATGAAGGTAAAATATTCGCTTGTTCTGGCACTTTCACATCATGCCGAGCTATTAATTCTAGATGAACCCACAAGCGGTCTTGATCCGGTTTCAAGAGATGACTTACTCGATATCTTTTTAGGACTCTTACAAGAGGGGATCACCATTTTGTTTTCGACCCATATTACCTCGGATCTCGATAAGTGTGCGGATAATATCATCTATATCCAGAAGGGTAAGGTGTTGGCTAACAGTGATATGGCATCATTTCTGGCACAATACAAAGTTCTGGAATTTTCGGATGAGCAACTGACCGATGATTTAAGACCAAAACTGATCGGATACAAACAGACTAAGCACGGCTATCGGGCACTGATTAAAGCGACAGATGTTAGTCATATCAATGAAAACGTGACCGATGCAGATTTGGAAGCGATTATGATTCATATGGAAAAGGAGTGATATCGCAATGAATAATCTGCTCAACAAAGAATTTAAGCTGGCGATGCACCCGACCGCACTTATTTTTTTATCCCTGTCAGCAATGATGCTGATCCCGAATTATCCCTATTATGTGACGTTTTTCTACACCAGCCTGGGGATCCTTTATGTGTTTAAGCGGACGGGAGAATAATGATATATTCTATACCATGACACTCCCGGTTCGCAAAAAAGATATTGTCAAATCACGCTTCTTATTTGTTGCCATTATTCAGATGGCCCAGGTTTTAACGGCCATCCCTTTTGCTTATGTGAGAAGCTTATATGATATGCCGGGAAATCTTGTCGGGATTAATGCCAACACGGCATTTTTCGGGTTATCTTTTGTAATAATGGGACTCTTTAATTTCGTCTTTTTTATCAAGTATTATAAGGATACCAACAAGGTTGGGGCCGCCTTTGGCTGGGGCAGTCTGGTGATGGCGATCTTTATGATCATTGCCGAAACAAGTACCCATGTGGTGCCATTTATGAAAAATTATCTGGATACGAATGATCCGGAGTTTATTCAATATAAGTTGATGGTATTAGTCGTCGGCATCCTCTCATACTGTCTGCTGACATTTGCGGCTTACAAAAAATCAGTTATTTCCTTTGAAGCGTTGGATTTGTAGGTGACAAATTGATTCCTTTATGAAGGTCTAAATTCATAAAAACATGGCCGACCCATGGCGTAACCGAAAGCCACCACTCTGGTTGGACAGTGCCGATGCTCCAGAAGGGTGGCCAAATGGTTTAGCGGCAGGTTGGATCATACTTCGTTATTTTTTAATAACCGGGATCCAAACTTCATATTGGGCATTTTGGGGATCGGCATTGATATAAACTTCGATGTCCGGGGCATTGCCGTATCCATACCCTGAGGTGGGGAGCCACTCGGTGACGATTCGCTGTTCTAAGTCTTGAATGGACAGGTTTGTTCCACTGCCAGCGAAGATCGCCCAGGTAGCAGCAGGAACCGTATATTCCGCTAAGCTGTCATCGGTATCCTTGGTACTGGCAACCGCAATAAAATACTTCCAGTCCTCGGTGTCATTGCAGACACTGACCCCCAGTAAGCCCATTGGCTGTTGATCCATCAGCGCCGCCAACTTCGGAATCGTTCCATCGGTGGTCGCTTGTTGCCACATTTGCGGCACAATTTCAAAGTTTTTTTCAATTTCCTTGTGTAGGGGCTGCCAGGTCCCGATAATTCGAAAAGCTGGTTTTTGTTCAATTCTGTAATTCATTTCCGTGACTCCTTTAATTGTAATTTTGAAGCTGACTGGTGGATAGGCGCAGAGCTCAACGCCCCCCTCTTTAACACGTGAAGGGGCAACGCCGTGAATCGTTTTAAACGCTCGGTTAAATGCGGTGGGAGAAGTATAGCCATATTTCAATGCCACATCAATGATTTTTTCTTCACTGCCTTGAAGATCGACGGCAGCTAGTGTCATTCTCCGGCGGCGAATATATTCAGATAGAGGCACATCTGCCATGTAGGCAAACATCCGTTGAAAATGATAGGTTGAGCAACAGGCAATGGCGGCGACTTGCTCATAGTCAATGTCCTCAGTAATATTCTCCTCAATATAATTTATCGCGTTATTTAGTCTTTCAATCCATTCCATTTGTTCAGCTCCTTATTATTATAGTTATTCGAGAGTGTTTGTCCTCTCTTTTTATGCCTTAATTAGCGAGTACGGCTATATTTATCAAAGTTCAAACGAGTTATTTCCGGGATATCCCATTTGTCGATTATCCAGCATTAGGGATTAATTGTTGTTTGAATTTCATGTTGCAAACAACATTATATAAGGTTGGATCATGAATAACAAGGACAAAAGCTGTGGATCAGGAGCAAAATTAGCATCGTTGACAGGTTGACAGATAGAGGGCGAGTGGCGAGCGGTTTAAAAAGGGCTGAATTCGATTTGTTTAAGCGCTGCGAATAGTGCTATAATAAATTAGTTGCTTCAGAAGGATGGGGTTTCGAACTTCGCATAGCATTTTAATGGCGACTTAACCGTAATCGAGCAGGGAAAACATTTTTTTTGATACCGAAGAACAACTGTAATTTTTCAAGCGATGACTAGAAAAGTGTATTAATGTTTAAATTACGGCCTATCTGCTGCGAGTAGCGTGATCCAACCAGGTAAAATAAGTTGTGAGCGAAAACTAAAACGAGGCAAAAAATTACGGCAATGAAACCTTCAAGAATTAAATAATGCGAAAAGATCTGGTGCGAGAAAGGTTTAATGGAGATAGATGATAAAAAAAGAAGTAACCAATAAATATGCAGATTTGGAAGCGGCCCTTCAGATCGATTGTAAAAAATGTAGCGGTCTATGTTGCGTCGCTTTGTATTGCATGAAAAGTGATGGGTTTCCCGAGAACAAGCAGGCGGGGGTACCTTGTAAACACTTGATGACAGATTTTCACTGTGATATCCATCCCCTTTTGGCAGTGAAAAAGATGAAAGGCTGTCTGGCATATGATTGCTTTGGTGCCGGGCAAAAAGTGACCCAAAGCTGTTACGACAATGAAGATTGGAAAACCAATCCGGATAAGGCCGATGAAATCTTTCGGGTTTTTATGAAGGTCTTTCAGCTCCATCAGATCGCCTGGTATTTATTGGAAGCTCTGTCGTTAGTCAGTGATGATCGCACAAAAGATGAGATCGATGCGCTGCTTGCAGAGAATATTCAAATGACCGCAACGACGGAAATCCTGGTCATCGATATTGCCAGTTATAAAATGCGTGCGGATCAGGCGTTAAAAAAGGTGAGTGATCAAGTAGCGGCTGATTCTTCTGATGGGACTAACGGCAAAGACTATTTTGGTAAAAACTTTAAAGGTGCCAATCTTGATGGCAGAGATTTTAGTATGGCATTGATGATTGCAGCTAATCTGAAGGGCTGCAGCTTGAAAAAAACTAATTTTCTGGGTGCTGATATGCGGGATGCGAATATCAAAGACACGGATTTAAGCGGTTGTGTTTTTCTAACACAAATGCAGATTAATGCGGCTCAGGGAAATGCTAAAACGAAGCTTCCAGCTAATTTATCACGACCTTTCAGCTGGCAAGGAGAGTAGCTAATAACAAAGTCGGCATCAGCGATTAAACAGTAAATACTTAGAAACAGGAGGACGTATGTTAATACTCTATTTTTCAGGAACGGGAAATTCAAAATTTATTGCAGAACGCTTTTCATCCAAAATGGCCGCGGCTTGTTATTCCATTGAAGAAGAAGTGGATTTCAAAGAAAAAATGGCGCAGGTTAAGACCATTGCCGTTTGCTATCCCATTTACGGTTCCTGCGTCCCCCGAATTATGCGGGAGTTTGTCAGAAAAAATCGGTCCGCGTTTGAGGGCAAACAGCTGATCATTTTCAGTACGCAACTGCTGTTCTCAGGAGATGGGGCCCGGGTTTTTACAGAATTACTAGAAGGGGTATCGGTAAACGTTCGCTATGCTGAACATTTTAATATGCCGAATAATATTTGTAACTTTTTTTTATTTCCCCTTGCCAATCCAAATAAAATGCAAAGGTATTTAAAAAAGGCAGAGAAGAAGCTTAGTCGATCATGTCAGAACATTAAAAATAGGGTTGTCAAAAAGCGTGGGTTTAATTTCGTTTCTCAGCATTTAGGTTTGTGGACCCAACGGGCGCATTTTGGTGCACTTGAAAAGAAAGCCCAACGGGATGTTAGAATTTCGGCAGAATGTAATCTTTGTGGCAAGTGTGTCAGGATCTGTCCGATGAAAAACCTCAAAATAACAGATCGAAGAATTGTACAACTGGATCAATGTACCCTTTGCTATCGATGTGTCAATCAATGTCCTCAAAAAGCGATCACGGTTTTGGTGCACACACAAGTTAAAAAGCAGTATCAGGGGATTGTCGGTTTGTTAAAGTGAGAAAAACCATTAAAAAAACGAAAGAAATTTCTTGGATTTTCTTGGATTTAGTAGAGACGGACATAATTATTTGACAGTAAGCGTGCTTCATACTATAATGATTACAATATGAATTTTTGCTCATGAGGGAGTAGTTAGCGTTAAATCCGCGGTAAGTCAACATACTGGTCACAACGGCCTGGCTTGCCTTAATAAACGAGACTCATGTATAACTGTTACAGCTATACATGGTCTTATTTTTTTGTAAAAACCCAGGTATAAGCTTAGAATAGCTGTACCTGTTTTTTATTCATAAATTTTGCTTAAGGAGTATGTTTAAATGAGTTTTCTTGAGTTAATTTTGGTTGCGATCGGTCTTTCCATGGACGCTTTTGCTGTGGCAATCTGCATCGGCTTGAATCTGAAAAAAGCAGATTTGAAAAAGACCCTGGTTGTGGGACTGTATTTCGGATTTTTTCAGGCCTTAATGCCCTTGATTGGTTATATCTTTGCCGTGCAGTTTAATGAAAAGATCATTGCTTTCGATCATTGGATTGCCTTTGTTTTGCTGGGCATCATTGGTGGAAAAATGATAATCGATGGTTTACGAAAGGAAGGATATTTAGGGGGTGTAGAGAAGCCGGATACCGCAGCGGTATGTCCAGTGGTCGGATGTGGATGTCCCGAAGATGAAAAAGCCACCCTCAGCCCCAAAGCCATGATTCCCCTGGCCTTGGCAACAAGTATCGATGCTCTGGCGATCGGGGTGTCGTTTGCCTTTCTTCAGGTTCATATTCTTCCCACAATTTTATCTATTGGAAGTATTACACTGTTTCTCTCGGTGATGGGAGTAAAAATTGGCAGTATCTTCGGATCGCGATTTAAGGGAAAAGCAGAGCTACTGGGAGGAGTAATCCTGTTAGTAATTGGTGTAAAAATATTAGTAGAACATTTAGGAATACTAGTCATCTGAAGGCAAGCTCTTTTTAACGATTTTCAGGTTGCGGGTATCAAAAAAACAGAGGATTTTGTTTCCGCTAAAAAGCATTTTATGATAACATAAGAAAAAGATTGTAGCGTATATCAGAGGGATAATCCTTCGGGTGAGTTGGTCAAAGAGAAAGGAGTAAGATCAATGTTAAACGTCGAAGAAAAGCTGGCAAAATCACTAACGGCAGAGTCCATCGAGTTGATTCCATACCTGCCATATCTATTACAGGACTTATGGGAACTGGGTGCATCGCCAAATGATATCATTGATATGACCTTGAAGCATGTCCCGGTATCAGAAAAAATGCGAGTGCTCGATTTAGCTTGCGGTAAAGGCGCCGTGAGTGTTCAGTTAGCGAAGGCCTTGGGCTGCAGAGTAACGGGGATTGATATCATTCCGGAGTTTATTGATGATGCAATTAAAAAAGCTCAGGAATATGGGGTTGAGAGCTTGTGTGAATTTAAGCGCGGAGATATAAATGAAGCTGTAAAGACTCAAAAAGAGTATGATATCGTTATTCTGGGGGCAGTCGGAGATGTACTGGGGAACCCCGAGCAAACAATACAAAAGCTAAAACAGACAGTGAAAAATAGCGGCTATATTTTCATTGATGATGCGTATGGAAATAATGATTCCGATGGTCGATACCCGACCAGAGAACAATGGCAGTTGTTCTTTAAAAATGCACAGCTAAAGATTATTGATGAAAGAATTGCCAAAGAAGAGGCAATAGTAAGCACGAACGATGAGCAACAGTCGTTCATCGTAAAGCGAGCAAATGAACTAAAAGAAAGCCATCCGGCTAAAGCATTCTTATTTGATAATTATATTAAAAGCCAGCAGTCTGAGTGTGATGAGCTGGAAAATGAAATAGTTGGGGTTACGATGTTAGTGAAAAAATCATCATAATTATCGGGATCAAAAATACCCCAGTAAAAATACTTTGTTAAAATATGGTTTATAGTGATGCGAAAAGTGTTGAATAGGTGTATAATATTATGAGATCATATAATAAGTGGAGGTGTATTTATGAATTTGGCACAGTTGGAACGAATGAAAAATGATAGTGGTTTTATTGCAGCACTGGATCAAAGCGGAGGCAGCACACCAAAAGCACTGGCAATTTATGGCATTCCAAAAGAAGCTTATGCGGATGAAACTGAGATGTTTCAAATGGTTCATGAAATGCGAACGAGGATTATGAAGAGTCCGGCGTTTACCAAAGAAAGAATTCTGGCGGCAATCTTGTTTGAAAAAACGATGGATCAAAAAGTAGATGGAAAATATAGCGCCGATTATCTTTGGGATGTTAAGGGAATCTTACCAATTTTGAAGGTTGATAAGGGGCTGTTGGATTTAGAGAATGGTGTTCAATTAATGAAACCCATTACTGATCTTGATGCCTTACTCATTCGCGCGAAAGATCGACATATATTCGGAACGAAAATGCGTTCTGTCATTAAAGAAGCCAATCCGGCAGGGGTCAAAGCCATTGTCGATCAACAATTTGAATTGGGTAAAGCCATTGCGGCGGCAGGGTTGATTCCGATTTTAGAGCCAGAGGTTGATATTCATACACCCAATAAAGCTGAAGCCGAAGTTTTACTCAAACAAGAAATCCTTGAACACCTGAAAACGTTGGACACGTCTAGTCAGTTTATGTTTAAACTCACGATTCCCGATGTTGATAATTTTTATGAAGCGGTTATTCAAAATCCAAATGTTATCCGCGTTGTTGCTCTTTCCGGTGGCTATTCCAGAGAAGCAGCCAATGAAAAATTAGCTAGAAATCCAAAATTGATTGCAAGTTTTTCCAGGGCACTAACCGAAGGGCTCAAGGTAAACCAAAGTGACGAAGAATTTAACGCGGTATTAGATCAATCGATTCAATCGATTTATGAAGCCTCGATTAAATAAAAATACAGATAAATAAAAAAGACGGCAACAAATCTTTAAATGATAGATTTGTTGCCGTCTTTTGTCTGTGGATAGCTAATCTGTTCATTTCCTTATCTAGCAGCCAGAAATGGTTTGTTTTGCGGTGCTGTGTCGTAGAATAAAGAGGTGCTGATTTTAGATAAGCCCACAAGTGGTTTAGACAACGAAAATATATACCATGCGATACAATGATTAGATGTTGTGAAGATCCGTTATTAAACCACCTGATGCTTGCAATAGGTGCGGATGGAAAGGAAAAGGAAAACAGGAATTTCAATTACCGCGGCCGCGATTATGACATAAGGGGTCCAAAGGCTTATTGAACCAATATGCAGGTAATTAAAGCTCGTGAGTTGATAAAGCAAGCTGTTTTGCATACCGATTCCCGCAGATGGTAAAATAAAACTAAGCCAATTAGCGCCAGCGGAATACGTGAATATCGGTAACAAACATAGCCCAATGGCAATTAAGATGACAGAAAGCGAATCTTTAAGTTTGGCAGATATAAACAATGTAAAACTAATGGTTGCCAGCAAAGAAAGCAATCCTCCGATTGCTAAAACGGCTTGAAGCTGTCCTAAATTAAGCGCCGGCAGACTGATAACAGAATACAACATTTGCATCGACGTTTCCATACACTCCAGCCCAAACGCAAGGTCTGAAATCAGTAAATGCAAAGAAATGCATAGGATAAATGCAGCACAAAAAATGGTTAGAGCGGCGAGTATTTTTACGATTGCTAATCGTGAATGCCCATATTTTGTGCAGCGCAAGATACTGTCCGAACCGGTTTGGTAGTCATTAGAAAACGTCGGTGCGGCAGCGGCGGTGCAAAGAATGACAAGGATAAAAATAAAAAGCACCAGGTGATCAAAAGCGTCCCTTGAATATCCGGCGTAAAGCTGAAAGGGCGTTTTTACTTGTGCGTATTTTTGCAAAGCCTGTTCCTGTGCAGTGGGATACTTCTTTTGCTCCATTTGCATAATGTCTTTTAGGTGTTGTTCGGTTTGTTCATAAAATCCGTCTAATTTATCCGGGGAAATAGCCATCAAATTTGTTCCCTGACCGGTTTTGGGGTCGGAAAATGCTTCCGGTAGCCTTCCTAAAAGCGCTTCAACCGGAAATACCGTTTCCAGATAAAGGACGACCGGAAACTCTCCGCTATAAATGCTTTCCTCTCCATATGGGGAAACAGCGTTTTGGTAGAGGTTTAAAGCATTTTTGAGTTTTTCGGGAGTAACTTCTCCGTTATGAATAGAGCGAAGCGTTTTTTTATAGGCAATCGCTTCTCGGCCATCTAACGTTACCAATTTACCGTTCTCGTCTGGTTGATTGATCGATTCATACATAACTGGAAGCCAAGCCATTAGCACAGACATTGCTAACACAATAAGCAATAAAATGATGACACGGCGTGACTTAAGCACGCGCTTTACTTCAAGACAATAAATACGCAGCAATTATTTTACCTCCTTACTTGTTTCCTGTTGTGGAAATAACCATAGATATAAATCCTCCAAACGGGGCGGAGCCAGTACAGAATCACGTATTTTCGCTTCATCGGCCAGATAGCGGATGGATACCTGATTATCATCTTCACTGCGTTGATTGATAATGCGTAACTGCATTTCATAGATGGGCATTTTGTCAGCGGGCACCGTACAAGTCCAAACTTTTTTCGCGACTTGTTTTACTAATTCATCGGTTGTGCCGATATTAAGAATTTTCCCAGCTTTCATAATGGCGTTTTTAGTGGCGATATACTCAATATCGGAAACGATATGCGTTGAAATAAGGACAATGCGATCATGCGAAAATTCCGAAATAAAATTTCGGAAGCGAACCCGCTCACCAGGATCAAGACCGGCGGTCGGCTCATCCATGATCAGAATTTTAGGGTCATTGAGCATTGCCTGTGCAATTCCTACGCGTCGCTTCATCCCGCCGGATAGTTTAATAATTTTTTTGTTTTTTACATCAGAAAGGGTGAGGGTGTCCAGCAGACTGGTAATCTTTTTACTCGTTTCTTTTACCGGAACAGCCTTAAGTGCGGCGATATACTCCAAATAGTCTTTCACCGTAAAATCTTGAAAGAAGCCAAAGTCTTGCGGTAAAAAGCCAAATTGGCTTCTGTATTTTTCGCCGAGATCACAAATATTTTTTCCCTCAAAAAAAATCTTCCCATGGGTTGGTTCCATGATCCCCGCAATCATCCGCATAAGCGTCGTTTTTCCAGCGCCATTGGCACCAAGCAGACCCCATACGCCTGGGGTGAGGTTTAAAGAGACATCATCGACTGCAGTTTTATTCTTAAACTGCTTACTAAGGTTTGTAATGTTCAGTTCCATACCGGTTTCTCCTTTTTAAAAATTACAACGACAAACGTCCTTGTTCAGTATCTATTGTACTGAACAAGGACGTTTAAGACGTTAAGATGAACCGGATAAATACCTAAGAAAATCCTAATCTTTTATTGATATCTGCTTAAGATAAGAGCGGCAGTGACACGGTCAAGGTCGTTGTATCATCTTCGCTTTGGCCAGTGATCTCACCACCGTGTAAATGAACGATTTCCGCTGCGATTGACAGTCCCAGGCCTGCGCCGCCAGTGTCAGATTTGCGAGCATCATCTAAACGATTGAATAGTTCAAAAACAGTTGACAACTTATCGGAGGGAATGGTTTTACCGTTATTTTTAAATGTAACAACGATGTTTTCCTTCTCTTCCATTGCGGAGATAAGAATTTCCGTATTGGGATAACTGTATGCGACAGCATTTTTAAGAAGGTTGTTAAATACTCGGGCTAATTTTTCAGGGTCGGCATAAACACTTAGATTCTCATTTGCACAGAGGATTGCTGAATTTCCCTTGGCAGACAAGGCGGGATAGAATTCATCAATTAACTGTATCAGCAGATAGTATAGGTCAGTATGCTCTTTACTTATTTTGATTTGTTGCGTGTTGTATCGCGTAATCTCAAAAAACTCATTGATAAGTTTTTTAAGTCGCTCGGCTCTTTTCAGTGCAATGCCCAGATATTTTTGCTTTTGTTCAAGTGGCATATCAGGCGCTTCATCAAGCAAACTTAAATAGCCGATAACTGAGGTTAGCGGTGTTCTGATATCATGCGCCAGATACATCACCAATTCGTTTTTTTTATTCTCAGCTTCTTTTATCGTCTGCTGATTTAACAAGATCGACATTTTTATTTGATTCATTTGTGTTTCGATATCTTTAAGTGGTTCGGACAATTCAATTGTCCGATCATCTTGCTGATAAACAGTTTTAGTAGCATCGATGGTTTCCTGCAAATACCCCCATGGCTTTTTCCAATAATGATGGAAAATGGCCAAAAAACCGATAACCAGATATAAAAAGTAGATAACATCAATTCGTAAGTAGAACCATAAAAAAAATGCATTTGAAAGCTGCTGACTAAAAACATAGTCAGCGACTAAGGTTAAGGCATAGCCGGTCAAAGTATAAAGTGTCAGAGTAATGTACAGCTTAAGACATAAAGTTTTTTCTATTGAATGATTCTTCATCACGATCACCTTCGTTTTCACGATCCTTTCTTAGTCAGATTTTATACCCCACTCCCCAGATCGTTTTAATATATTTTGATTGATCAATGGTATCGCCTATCTTTTCACGCAAATGACGGATATGAACCGTAATGGTATTATTGCTTTTGCTATAATATTCATCCTGCCAAATTTCATGGAACAATTCCTCGGCACTTACCACGGTGCCTTTGCGTTCCATTAAAATTCGGAGAATCGAAAACTCTGTAGGCGTTAAACCAACGGTTCTCTCATTCAACAGGCATTCATGCGTTTTGGTATTCAATTCCAACCCGGAGTAGCTAAGAACAAAACGTGTTTCTTCAAGGGCTTTCGCCGAATTGTATTTTTTATATCGGCGGATTTGGGCTTTTACCCTGGCAACCAATTCAAGGGGACGAAATGGTTTCGTAATATAATCGTCAGCGCCGAGTGTTAAACCCGTGATTTTGTCGGTTTCTTCGTCCTTGGCAGTCAACATAATAATCGGGAAAGTAAACTGCTCCCGAATTTTCTGGCACAGTGAAAACCCGTTTATTTCCGGCATCATGATATCTAAAATAGCCAGATCAAGTTTGGTAGTTTCGGTGCAAGCCAAAGCTTCCTTTGCAGAATAGTACTTAAATACAGTATAGTTCTCATTTTGCAAATAAACTTCGATTAAATCAGCGATATCGTGTTCGTCATCGACGACAAGAATGTGATCATTCATAGAGATGCTCCTTTCTGGTATGTCAGGGATTAGTTTATTGTATCATAGCAAGTTTCACTAATTATGAATTTTAGCATCAGAAGTTACTAAGATTTTCATAAGATTTTAAAAATGCCAACCCGTCTAGATTTTGTGTGAAGTGTTATGAAACTTGATGCTTAGCAAAAATGGTATGAGATACAAAATAGCTAACCACAATAAGGATAATTGCTACGGGTATCGCCCATATGGCATAAAGCATACCGTTGTTCATTTGTTCAACAGACATTATGGAAGTGTACTGCGTATGATAAAGTGGCATCAGAACAATAAGCCTAAACAGCGAACTCGTTTCGGATATCGGCAACATAATCGGCAATACATAAATAGCTACGGACGCTACTAACGCAATCATTTGATTTTTACAAACAGATGATATCATTAGGGTAATACCTGTAACACTGATTGCACTGGTAAATGCCAACAAAACTTGATATTTAAGCACCGCACTACAGGTAATGTTAAACGGAATATATCCCTCCACAAATTCTTGAGGCGCAAACAGGATACTGCAATCTAATCCTTCTGCACCATAAACAACACGAGCAAAACCGGCATTAAAAGTGACAATCAAAACGGTTATAAGCAAAGCAGCAAGCAGACTTGCTATAATTTTTGCTGTGGCGCATTTCGTTTTTCCATATCTGCTTGTCAAAATGATATTATCGACGCCACCGTATTCGCCGGAAAAAACGGGTGCGACCATTAAAATGATAACGAAAGAAAGGACAAGGATAATTTTCGCCATGTTTTGACTTGTATTGAGCCAACCGCTTACATAGCCTATTTTTATTTCTTCATCGCCTAAAACATCCAAAACGCTCAATCCGTTCCAATTTCCGCTCATATCTGAAAACCGAGCAAAAGCTGCAGACTGCATAGCATTTTGATAAAGATATTTCGCATTCATTCCATGCAAATCATGGGTAAGCTTGAAGTCAGCCATCATTTGCTGTACTTTTTCATCAGTTAGAATGCCCGCGTAGTTCGCTGCAATGGTTTTATCAATTTCGACAGCAGCATGACCGCTTCCTTCATTATTTTTACCATCAAATGAATACATATTCTGCAATGTAGAAAAGGAAAGGATAACAGACAGCAATAGTACCAGGATAATAGAAATCACCGTAAGCCGATTTGTCAGTATTTTTCGCAGCTCAAACTTGATTAAATTTTTCATGATTCATTTGCTCCTTTAAAATAGTAAAGGTACAAATCTTCCAATGTAGGCGGTACCGGTACCGCATTGGCCAGAGGTTGATGATCTGCTATCACGCGCAGCACCGTACAATTATTTTCCGTGTTTCTCAGGTTGCTAACATTAAGCGTTTCGGTGTACGGCTCCGTACAATTAGTCGGCACTGTACATTCCCACACTTGTCCATCAATTTCTGTGGTTATCTCATTCGGCTTCCCAACGTGAAGAATCTGGCCGGATCTCATCATTATAATTTCTTCAGCGATAAACTCAACATCAGAAACAATATGCGTAGACAAAATTACAATCCTATCTTTGGAAAATGCACTAATCAGATTACGGAAACGGACACGCTCTTTTGGATCAAGACCTGCTGTTGGTTCGTCTAATATCAAAATACGCGGATTGCCCAGCATAGCTTGTGCGATCCCTAAACGCCGTTTCATGCCACCAGAAAAGGTCTTAATTCTGTGGCGGCACTCTTTTGTTAAATCAACTGCCGCCAATAACGCGTTTGATTTTCGCTTTGCTTGTTTTTCGCTCAAGCCCTTTAATGTGGCAACATACATCAAAAAATCAAACGCGGTAAAGTCAGGATAATATCCGAAGTGTTGTGGAAGATACCCCAACACGTTTCGATATTTTTCACCTAAGTCCGATATACCTTTGCCATCCAAAGTGATTTTACCGGAGGTTGGCACTTGAATGTTGCACAGTAGACGCATAAAGGTGGTTTTTCCTGCGCCGTTTGCACCAAGTAAGCCGTAAACGCCGTTTAATAAAGTAATGTTCAAATGGTTAATGGCTGTTTTTGAGCCGAATTGTTTGGTCAGCTCGATTGTTCTAAGTTCCATAAAAAACTCCTTTCGTTATTGGGAGTAAAAAATACTCTCCATGTGTTTACATAGAGAGTATAAAATACAATGTTCAACTTTTTATCTACAAAGGTGGAGTTTTGAAAAAAGCCATTACCTTTGCACCAACCGAAAGATTTTCAAGTTTAAGATAGCCGCCATGATGTTCGCATAGCATTTTACAGAGATAAAGTCCAAGTCCAAAATGTTCGGAATGATTTTTTTCTTCAGTAAAATATGGATTTGTTGCTTGCTGTATCGTATTTTTACCAAAGCCCTTGCCATCATCAGACACCGACAGCAACAGACCGTTGTGCTTTTCTTCAAACGTCAGCGTGATTGTGGAAACGGCGTAGCGGAGTGCATTTGAGATTAAATTATAGCTAACTTGCGAAATAAATGACCGATCAACAATAAAGGACATGGAGGTGGTGTTTTTTTGAAGGAGAAGCTGCTTGCCGTTTTGTGAGCAAAGCATATCAACATTTTCAGCCAGAGAATATAAAAATTCAGGTAATGATATTTCACGATATTCCGGCTGTGCGTCTTCCAATCGCTGTAAGCGGCTCATACTGTCAACGTAGCGCTCTAACCGGAATATTTGCTTACCCATTGTAATGGCAATTTCTTTTGTTATCGCGTCATTACTGGTTTGTAACATTTCGTCGTAGCCTTTTAGTACCGTAAGCGGAGTACGCAGATCATGGGCGAATGCTGCGTTAAGTTGCTTGCGTTCTTCAGCCTGTCGCCACATTTCGGAAAAATTATTGGCAAGGGTGATCCGCATGATTTCAAAGGAAGCGCAGAGTTGGCCCAACTCGTCTTCACTGCTATAATCAACCGTAAAATTTAAATCACTCGTTGTAATTTTTTCTGATGCCGCTCTTAACGCTAGAAGTGGTTTTCTCAATTTGTTCTTATAAAAGAGCAAAGCCGCTATGATGATTGATAATGCAGAATAAAGAGGCGTTGCGATAATTGGAACAAGTTCATATATGGATACTAAGCGTTCATCCAGCATGGATAATGGAGAGGTTTCGCCGCCGATATAAGTCCCCTCACCTAACTGCTCCCCATTTTCGTTAGTCAGGTAGTATTTTTCTCCTGTTGGAGGATATGAATTCTTAATATTTGAGGTGGCATTATTACATAAAAGAGAAGTACCTATGCTTAATACAAGCGCAATGACAGCGAACACAGAAACATAAAGTACAAGGCTTTTTCTTAAAGACAACTGATGCAGAATTTGTTTTATCTGATCCATTTATAGCCACACCCCCACACTGTTTCAATATATGTATTTTGTGTATATAACGCAATTTTCGTTCGTATTCTGTGAATATGTTCGGCTACTACACTACTGTCGCCCTCGCTGTCATATCCCCAAACGCGTTCATAAATCCGTTCTTTGTCAAAAACCTGTCCCGGATTTTGCGATAGGAGTTCGATAATATCAAACTCTTTTTTTGCAAGCATAACCTGCTCACCTTTACAGAATAAACAACGCGCCGAGAAGTTGATTGTGAGTTCCCCTGAGAACTTTAATTGTGTTTTGAGATTATGGCGAGTTTCGCGACGGAGATGAGCTTGTACTCTGGCCTCTAATTCGACAAGCGAAAATGGTTTGACAATATAATCATCACCACCCACACCAAAGCCCTTTACTTTATCGGCATCCTCAATTTTCGCAGTTAGAAAGAGGATCGGGCATGATACATGATTACGGATACGCTCGCAGACTTCCAATCCGTCTAATCCCGGCATATTGATGTCGAGTAAAATAATATCAGGATTATGTTCAATTTGCTTTAAGCCATCAACTCCGTTTATAGCCGTAAGAACCTGATAGCCTCTGCTTTTAAAGAATCTACTAAGCATGGTTACAATGTCAGGCTCATCATCAACAAGTAAAATTTTGTTTTTCAGACTTCACGCCTCCTTAATTGTTTGAATATAGCAAAAAACATTCAACTATTTATCAACTTTTTAAATTTCTTTTTGCCACTCGTCAGCAGGCATTTCTATAATTAGGGTACCATCCATGTCAACCCCCGTCCTTTGCTAAACAATAGCTCTTTTTAAGTGAACAAGCCTTTGTGAGCTTCGTTTTGGTGGGTGGGACTTTTTGATTTTTTTTCGTCGGGTTAGCGGTGTTAGCTTTTGTGATACTGACTCAAGTGAACTGATTAGACATACTCCATAAGGTTTAGTTTGTCATGGCTCCAACAACATGGTAAAATTAGAAAACCAGAACAATCAGAGATTAAAAAAGAATAAGGCAGGAGAAAAAGTGTCGAAATACCCAATCCATCCGGATTTTAAGAAATATGAAAAAATTCAGACGCCGATAGCAAAAGCACTATTACCGCTGATGAACGGGATCATTGAAACGGGCTTTAACAAACGGTTGCCAGAGCCGGGTGTCCGGGAAATAAGAAAAATGATCCCGGGTTTTAAAAGCGAACCGCTGGAGCTGATAATTTATGAACCAGCAGCGGAAAAAGATCCGTTGCCCTGTCTTATTTATCTTCATGGCGGGGCCTTTGTACTGAAGTCTGCCGCCTTTCATAAGCGTCTGATGGGCGAGTATGCAAAGCAAACCCCTTGTAAGGTGGTGTTTGTTGATTATCGACTGGCGCCTAAGCATCCGTTCCCGATTGGTATTGAGGATTGCTACGCAGCTCTTAGTTGGATTTATCAGAATGCCACCGAAATCGGTGTCGATCCCGATAAAATTGCAGTTGGTGGAGACAGTGCCGGTGGTGCCCTGGCAGCGGCACTCTGCTTGATGGACAGAGATCGAAAAGCGCAAAAACTCTGCTTTCAGATGCTTATCTATCCGGTTACCGATGCCCGGCTAAACACCGATTCGATGAAAAAATATCTGGATACGCCGCTTTGGAATGCCAGACAGAATAAAAAAATGTGGAACCTTTATCTTGCCGACGGGTGTTCGGTGGATCGGGCTTATGCGTCACCCATGGAAGCGGCTTCGTTCTTGAACCTACCGCCGGCTTATGTCGAAGTGGCAGAGTTTGATTGTCTCCGGGATGAAGGTATTCTTTTTGCCAGAACGCTTAAAAAACATCAAGTACCCGTTGAACTCAACCAGACGACCGGTACCATTCATGGATTTGAAATTGCCGAAGACAGCGAGATTGTCAAACAAAGTCTGATGCGGCGGGTTAAGGCGTTAAAAACTGCGTTTGGGATAAGTGAAAAAGGCCGCTAACTGTCCGGGTGTTCTCCAATCATGGCAGATAGGGAACACAATTTGACGGCGGGAGACTAAAATAAGGCTTAAAAGTTATGGGCCTGAATGTTCGTTCAATTAATTTTTTTTACTGGAAACTGGATTTCGGTCAGCCAGTCCGCGGCTGAATCTTTGTTCCAGGCCCCGTCAATGTAGGATTCCCGGGGATGATCGATGATTTCATAGCCGTTGCGTTCCAGCCATTTAAGGATGGCGTTGTAGGCGTTGGGGAACCCTTCGTAAGGGCCCTTGTGAAGCACGCAGGCCGCATTTTTGACCCGATCAATGACCTTGAATTTAAGCATCTCAGAATCTTCTTTTACTGCGGTGACCGCTTCACAAATTTCCACATCGACATCGGTTTCGCGGTATTCACCATCATGATAAATATTAAAACAATATTCAGGGACCGCGCAGACACAGCCGAGTCGTTCCATTTCAGCCCCCATTGGCGGAACCACCGAAAAGAGGGCGTCATAATTGGGAATGGTGGTGCGTAAGGATGCTACAATCACTTGCGGCAGCTCTTTGAGAATAACATGATAGCCTGCGGATTCACCATCATTTTTAACCAGATAAGACTCTACCTGAGACAGCCGCAGAGTATCCTGGGCGATTCTTTTAAGCAGTTCCAGTCGTTTTTGCGTCAGCAGATCTTTCTCCGGGGTGCCGCCCTGGACTTTTTTTATTTCGTCCAGGGTGAAACCCATTTCCCGCAGTGCCAGAATCTGATGGAGAAGCGGCAGCTGCTCAGAGGTGTAATAGCGGTAACCGGTAAATTTTTCTATGGCAGCCGGTTTTAAGAGCCCGATCTCGTCATAATGACGCAACGCCTTGATGGTGACCCGGTTCATTTTTGAAAACAGCCCGATTTTATAATAGATCGTATTTTCTTTTCGTTCACATTGATAGGTTTCGTTCATTGCTTTTCCTTTCTTATTCCCAACGGAAGAATCGCATCGATAGCAGGATGCCCAGAATCAGAGCACCAAATAAAACCAGTAGCGGTACTAAAAGATTCACCTCAAGCCCCAGCGATGAAGCTTTTAGCAGTTTGATCCCCTGGGTCAGGGGCAGAAATCCAGCGACGAACTGAAGCGGTTCGGGGAAGATTTCAAAGGGGATGGTGGCCCCGGATAAAAAAAGCATCGGAAAATAAACCACGCTGCAAACCAGGTTGGCCATTTTAACAGTCCGGCACAGACTGGCAATCAGCAGACCCAAACTGTACATCGACACCATCACCAGAAAGTAAGAGCCCACAAAGAAAAGCGGTGAACCAATCAGTTGATACCCGAAGAAGAGCCGGGCAACGCCGTAAATTAGTAGGGCAGAGACAATCGAAAGCAACATGCAAATGACTGCATGGGTCCATAATAACATCATTGGGCTGACCGGTGTTACAAAAAAATGTTTGAGAATTTTTTTATCGCGGTAATCGGCAATGGTTAGCGGAATCCCCATAAAAGCAGTGGCGCAGATGGCTACGGCAACCAGGGCGGCAAAGGAACTTTCCACCAGCGTATACCCGGCCCCATCCGTCGCCGGATTGTCGCCAGCAATCAAGCCGATTAGCAGCATAATGCCGAGCGGCATGCAGACACCAAAAAAGATCCCGTCGATACTTCGCAGGTTCAGTTTACCCTCAATTTTAAACAAGGTAAGAAATTTTTTCATCAGGCGACTCCTTCCTTCATGACCCACAGATAGGCTTCTTCCAGCCGTTGATGGGGACTATTCTGAATCAGCCGGGAAACCGTATCGGTCACGATCGCGTGGCCCTGATTAATAATGCAGACCCGGTCGCATAGGGCTTCCACCTCATCCATGTAGTGGGAGGTGAGAAAGATGGTGAGCCCTTTTTCCTTTAAATCAGTAAGCACCTGCCAGACACTCCGCCGGGCTTCAGTGTCCAGTCCGGTGGTCAGCTCATCCAGAAAGATGACCTCTGGTTGTGGTATGAGCGCTAACAGAATTGAGAGCTTTTGTTTTTCACCGCCCGACAGTTTGGCAACCGGCTGGCGGGCATACTGATCCAGCTTGAACTGAGTCAGTAAACTGTTGTAATTGGCAGGGTTTTGATAAAGTGCGGCCATTTCCTCACAGATTTCACCAACCCGGATATTGCCCTGATAGCTGGAGGATTGGAGCTGAACCCCCACCCGCTCAAAAAGATGTTTGCGGGCTTTAACCGGGTTTAATCCCAGTACCGCGACCGAGCCGGTGTCAAAGGGTTTAAGACCCAGAATACAATCGATGGTAGTCGACTTACCAGCACCGTTGGGTCCGAGCAAACCAAAGACCTCGCCTTTTTTAACCGAGAAGCTCAGGTTGTTGACGGCTACCCGGTTACGATAGTGTTTGGTCAGGTTTTTTACTTCAATACATGTTTCCATTTATACCTCCAAGTTCTTACTTCACGTAGGCGTTTGCAAAACGCCACAGCCCGCATAATTACGGGATATTTTTAACATAAAAAAATATAACTCCTCACCAGATTGTGATAAAATTGAGTTGCTTATAAACAAAGCTATCAACCTGAAAGGAGTTATATCATGACTATTTTATCACAAAAACAGCTTTCTTTGGCTGAAGTTTATTCTGATTGTACTCATTTTTTTGAATATGACAAACATCACTTTCTTTCACTACTGGAAGAGAATCTGAATCTTCACGCGTTGATTCCGCATTCATTTTATCAGCATTACTATTCGGCTCATGGCCGATATCGAGATTTTGAACTTTGTTCGATTCTCTGGGCGCTGATCCTGCAGCGGATTTTTTCCATCCCCACGGATACACTCCTGATTACTTTTCTCAAGTTTTCCAGAGAACTCCGCGATTTCTGCGGTTTTAACCGGGTTCCCCACGCATCGCAACTAACCCGTTTCAAAAAAACATACCTGATGGACTTACAATCGCTCTTTCATCGTCTTGTTGATGTAACTGAACCGATCTGCCAGAAAATTGATGCCGAGAAAGCGATGATGACCATTTTTGATACCTCAGGAATTGAAGCCTACGTCACTGAAAACAATCCAAAATTTGCCAATAAAATCATTAAGCAGCTCAAGGCATTTAAAAAATCTCACCAGCTTGATGACGCCTATGATCCCTATAAGGCTGCTTACGGTTCAATGCCCACGCACGCAAAATCCAACCCGGAAATCAAACAGCTCTACATTAATGGTCATTTCTGTTACGTCTACAAATTCGGCATCATCACCAATGGACTTGGCATTGTCCGGGATATCACTTTCTATGATGCGAATTTTCTGGCTGATCATCCGGAGATTTCTGTCGAGAAAAAATCAGATTCTCCCGATGAGGACAAATCGCTTCATGATACTAAAGCCCTGATTCCGGTTCTTACAGACTTCTTTAAAAAGCACCCGCTGATTGTCCCCAAACTTTTCATTGGTGAT
>Ga0163223_100104_pt1 | contig 31971 bp, 36 predicted proteins | sample MSEWel2016_02_17_2_FD_113147 | JGI IMG/M metagenome (GOLD analysis project Ga0163223, IMG submission 113147) | Subsurface microbial communities from deep shales in West Virginia, USA - MSEEL Well Study Marcellus 5H_2016_02_17 ...
CAATTGCCTTCGGCGAAAATTTTTGGAGATTTGTCAAGGGTTTTAATGAAAAAAGTGGAGGTTTTTTAAAAACATGGAGTTCAAAGCACTGATTTTTCGGGCTTTGTAATTCCGAGAGACTATATTATACAAAAAAGGAGGTCGCTATGATACATTTTATAGAAAAAATCCCAATGACTTTTGTTGCAAAACTTACACACATACTCATTCTTTTATTGGAATGCGTTGCCATTATTACGCTTATTTTTTTACCACCTATTGTTCGCTCTGTTATCCAATATGAAATCGGATCCGGCTACGCAGCTTTAGGTCCGGAACATCCCTTGTATATGTATTTTCTTGTCTTATTGTATATTTCAGGAATTTTAGCTTTTCTTGTTTTGGATGAATTACGTAAGATTTTCAAAAGCTGTGTTTTAGCAGATGTGTTTGTTCAAAAAAATGTCTCTCGACTATTACGTTTGGCCATTTTTACCTTTGTCATCTCGCTCGTGTTTTTTAGCAAGGTCTTTGTTGTCAATTCTGTAATGACCGTCGTTATCGTCTTCGTTTTTTTTATGGCTTCGGTATTCTGTCTGGTGTTAGCTCTATTATTTAACGAAGCAATTCATATTAAAGAAGAAAATGACCTGACCATATAAAGGAGGCCTTCATGGGACGAATTGTCATTAACTTAGATGTTGTTATGGCCCAGCGAAAAATCGCTTTAAAAGACCTTGCTGATGCCATAGGGATTACCAATGCAAATCTATCCATTTTAAAAACAGGTAAAGCAAAAGCAATCCGTTTTTCGACGCTGGAAAAATTATGTGAAATCTTGGAATGTCAACCGGGCGACATAATCGCCTATGAGGAGGATGAACAATGATACTATTATATGCTTTTATTGTAGGTCTATTGACCAATCTTTTTATACTTTATTATGAACCCGGCCTAGGCTTTGCCCTAGCCATATTGGTCAACTTAAGCTTTGCCATATATACTATGAAAATCGGCAAACGTCAATTTGATCGTTCCGCTTTTATAAAGCTCATTATTATTGTTTTACTATCCGGAATTTATATTGTTCGCAATTTTCTTGTGTTCAAAATTCTCACCCTATTTATATTTCCCTTTTTATTTGCTAGTTTATATGTTTCTTTTAATACGTCCAAGCCGCTAAAAACAACGACAAAACTATTCACTACAATTTTTCGTCCTCTAGTATATATCCATCGTTTTCTTCAAGATGGACTGCAGAAAATAACCAAAGGACGCGAGGAGGTAAAATATATTGTCTATGGAATACTCATTGCTATCCCTTTTCTAATGATTGTTATCCCCTTACTTGTTTCGTCAGATCTTATCGTTCTCGATATGTTTACACGCTTTATCGATGACTTAAGTATATCTGGAGATCTTATTTTCCGTTACATTTTTGTCTTCAGCTTATCCAGCTTCATATATGGCCATTTTATTGCTGAGAAGATTGGTCATAAAATCACTCCCCTATCGAACGGTTCTTCTTTGGCCAGTGATGTTGATAAGCACGCTTCAAAATCACACCTTATTATCACGACATTTCTTATGATGATTAACGTGGTTTATCTGTTTTATGTCTATGTACAGGTGCGCTACTTATTCATTCAATCCGGGACCTTGCCAGAGGGTATTACCTACGCTGAATATGCAAGAGAAGGCTTCTTTCAATTATTAGCTGTTGCCATTCTAAATATATTAGCTGTTATTGCTTTAGAGCTTTTAAATCCAAACAAAAGAAAGGTACAACGTGGCCTCGAAGAAATCACCTTAGCCTGTACCTTCATTATGAGTATCTCCGCATTCTATCGTATGTCTTTGTATGAAAACATCTATGGTTTTACAGTCTTGCGTCTACTCGTTTATATGTTTTTGATTTTCTTAATGGGATTCATTCTGCTCGTCAGTATCTATCTGATTACGTACAATGCAAAGATTATGTTACTGATCATTGCCTACAGCCTTGTCTTCTATATTGGGTCTGCTTACTACAATGTTGAAGGACATATCGCTCAAAAAAATATTGCCAGATATGACCAAACCGAAGACCTTGATATGGATTACTTGCTCAGTTTGTCCCCGGATGCCTATCCGGCGATTGAAGAATACTTTAACAACCATCCTGAGAAAAAAGACGATGATTACTATTATAGGCGCTTTCAAAGCAAAATAAAAGAAGCCCATGAACGGCCTTGGCAAGAATTCACCATTTTACCATAAGCTTCCTTTTCGTAGCTCCGTAATAACTTTAAAAAAGTAGCCATGTCGAAGCGTCATGGGATTTCTGGTCCTGACTTCAATTAGTAGCATCTTTCCGAATCCATTTATGGGTTTGGTAAGATGGTGCTGATTGAAGATAGGACATGTATTCCCACAGCTCGACATGGCTGCTTTATTATCGTTTAATGTCCGTCATACCATTCCATCACTTCAAGTCGTGTTATCGCACGTTCAAGAGCTAGTTTCGCTTCAACATGATCTTTGTCCTCAGCTAGTCTTTCTTCTGCTCTTTGTTTTGCTTGCTTGGCACGCTCAATATCGATTTCATGTGGCCACTCTGCCGCATCCGGAAGAAGTGTCACTTGTCTTTCTTTAATCTCAGTAAATCCACCATGAATCAAACCCTTAATTTCTTGCTCATCGGTTAGAATGGTGCACGTTCCTGTTGAAAGCGCAACGGTCGTCGGTGCATGATCATCTAAGATTCCCATTTCACCTTCTGTTGTTCGAATGACAACTCGCTTCACTTCACCATCATAAAATTCGCCATCCGGTGTAATGATTTTTAATTTGATCATTCCATTATCCATTTTATCACCTTCTAAACTCGTGCTAATACGTCGCTGATGCTACCTGCCATAAGGAATGCACTCTCCGGAATATCATCATGTTTACCTTCAAGAATTTCCTTAAATCCTTGAATGGTTTCACTCAAGGAGACATACTTTCCATCAAGACCTGTAAAGGTTTCTGCAACAAAGAAGGGTTGAGATAAAAATCGTTCCATTTTTCGTGCACGTGCAACCGTGATACGGTCTTCATCCGAAAGTTCATCCATACCTAGGATGGCAATAATATCTTGTAATTCCTTATATTTTTGTAATACCTGCTGTACACCTCGTGCTACTGAATAGTGCTCTTCACCAACAATATGTGGATCCAAGATTCGTGAGGATGAATCCAATGGGTCTACAGCCGGATAAATACCTTTTTCCACAATGGAACGGGATAGAACTGTTGTTGCGTCTAAGTGAGCAAAGGTTGTTGCCGGAGCCGGGTCAGTTAAGTCATCGGCAGGAACATATACTGCCTGAACCGATGTGATTGAGCCTTTTTTTGTGGATGTGATTCGCTCTTGTAGGGCTCCCATCTCCGTCGCTAATGTTGGTTGGTAACCAACGGCACTCGGAATACGTCCAAGTAATGCGGATACTTCAGAACCTGCTTGTGTAAATCTGAAAATATTATCAATGAACAAAAGAACGTCTTTTCCACCTTCATCTCGGAAATATTCTGCCATTGTTAGTCCTGTAAGACCTACTCGCATTCTCGCTCCCGGTGGCTCGTTCATCTGACCGAACACCATGGTTGTTTTATCGATAACGCCGGATTCACGCATCTCGTGATATAAGTCATTTCCTTCACGTGTACGCTCACCAACACCTGTAAACACAGAGAATCCTCCATGTTCTGTTGCTATATTACGAATTAATTCTTGGATTAATACGGTCTTACCAACACCGGCTCCACCGAATAATCCGATTTTTCCACCTTTTTGGTAAGGACATAGTAAGTCAACAACTTTTATTCCAGTCTCAAGAATTTCTGTTTCTGTTGACTGTTCCTCAAATTTTGGCGCTTGCCGATGTATAGACCATATCGGAGCACCTACTGGAGCCTCTTTTTCATCGATTGGATCACCGGACACATTAAACATACGTCCGAGGGTTTTCTCTCCAACCGGAACCGATATTGGATTTCCTGTATCAACTGCTTCCATTCCACGAACCAAACCTTCAGTTGGTCCCATAGAGATACAACGAACAACGTCATCCCCTAAGTGCTGTGCAACTTCAACAATTAATTGTTCTCCATTTTGACGTTTAATTGTAATCGAATTATATAAATTCGGCATAGATTCAGCGTCAAATTTAATATCTAAAACGGCACCAATAATTTGAGTGATTTTACCTGTGTTTTTCTTTTCCATTTTAATCTCACTCCTTAATTATCTCGTTCAAAATTTCTGCACTCGTTATTGAAGTGCTTCGGCTCCACCAACAATTTCTGTAATCTCTTGGGTAATTGATGCTTGTCGAGCACGATTGTATTGTAATGCTAATTTATCAATCATATCATTTGCGTTATTGGTTGCAGAATCCATGGCTGTCATACGTGCACCATGTTCACTTGCTACAGATTCTTTTAGTGCACCATAAATAACACTACTCAAATACTTCGGCAAGATTTGATTTAACACCTCTTCAGGTGACGGTTCAAAGTTCATTACTGATGTGGTCTCTTCCCCTTGATCATCGAACTCTTCAGGTTGAACAGGCATTACTTTCATGAGTTTCGGCTCTTGAGTTAAGGTTGATTGAAAATGTGTATATGCAATATAGACTTGGTCAATCTCTTTTTCCATATATAAATCCAAGATTAAACGGCTTAACTCAATTGCTTTATCATAGGTTGGATCATCCAGAGCATCATGATAAGTTTCAGTAATGTTCGCTCCGCGCTTACGTAGGTATTCAGCTCCACGCTTACCAACAGCATAAACCTTTTCATCCTCCGGGCGAATATTATTCTCCGCACGATGATTCATCACCAATTTACCAATATTACTGTTGTATCCGCCGGCTAAACCACGATTCGATGTCATCACAAGATAGAGGATTTTTTTGCCTTCACGTTCTTCCAACATCGGATGGGATACCCCTTCACTTTGGGCTAAAATTGATGAAATTGTATGGTGAATCGTCTGAAAGTATGGGCGCGTTGACACAGCTGCCGCCTTTGCCTTTTGTAGCTTGGCTGTTGCCACGAGTTTCATCGCTTTTGTAATCTGCTGAGTACTTGTAATGCTGACTTTACGGCGCTTGATTTCTCTTATTGAAGCCATATCATCATCCTATTCTAGTGTTTTTTTGAACTCTTTTTGAAATTCATCACAAATTGAAGTTAATTTCTCATCCAATTCATCCGTTAGACCGTCTTTACCAAGAATCTCTTTTTTTACTTCTGAATAGTGGCTATCCACATATTCGAGAAACATATTCTCATAATCCTTGACCTGGTCCACTTCAAATTCCATCAGATATTTTCGAGTAACAGCGTATAAGATTAATACTTGATCTGCAACTGACATTGGAGCATATTGAGGTTGTTTTAAAACTTCCATAATACGTTCTCCTTGATACAGTCGATCACGAGTATCTTTATCCAAATCAGATCCGAATTGGGCAAATGCTGCCAATTCACGATACTGGGCTAACTCAACACGAATCGGTCCAGCAATTTTTTTCATTGCTTTTATTTGAGCCGCACCACCAACACGTGATACGGATAATCCGGCATTAATCGCCGGTCTAAATCCGGAGTTAAACAATTCCGTTTCTAGGAAAATCTGACCATCTGTAATTGATATAACGTTTGTCGGTACATATGCCGAGATATCGCCTGCCTGTGTCTCAACGATCGGAAGGGCTGTTAATGAGCCTCCACCAAGTTTTTCATTAAGACGTGCTGCACGTTCAAGTAGACGTGAATGCAGATAGAATACATCTCCCGGATAAGCTTCACGTCCTGGTGGTCTACGAAGAAGTAGTGACATGGCACGATAAGCAACCGCATGCTTTGACAAGTCATCATAAATGATTAAGACGTCTTTTCCTTCTTCCATCCATTCTTCACCAATCGCACAGCCTGCATAAGGGGCTAGATACTGAAGTGGTGCCAATTCTGCAGCTGTCGCTGCTACAATCGTTGTATAATCCATTGCACCGTTTGCTTCAAGGGTTTTTACGATACCTGCTACTGTTGAAGCTTTTTGTCCGATTGCAACATATATACAAAGTACATTTTCCTTTTTCTGGTTAATAATAGTATCAATCGCAATCGCTGTTTTACCGGTTTGTCGGTCTCCGATAATCAACTCTCTCTGCCCACGTCCAATCGGTATCATGGAGTCAATCGACTTAATACCTGTCTGTAGTGGCGTTGTTACAGATTTTCTTGAGATAACCCCATGAGCTACTTTTTCTGTTGGACGGTACTTGTCAGATTTGATTGGACCTTTTCCATCAATTGCTTGTCCAAGGGAATTGACAACACGCCCTTTTAATGCATCTCCAACCGGAACTTCAACAACTCTACCGGTTGCTTTAACTATATCGCCTTCACTAATACCTTGATCATCACCCATGAGTACGGCACCTACGTTGTCTTCTTCAAGGTTAAGTACCATACCAAAAACGTCTCCCGGAAATTCTAGCAATTCACCTGCCATTGCTTTCTCTAATCCGTGGATACGGGCGATTCCATCGGCCACTTGAATAACAGTACCAACATCGGCTACTTCAAGTTCAGTTTTATAACGTTTAATCTGTTCTTTAATGACAGAACTGATCTCTTCTGGTTTTAAATTCATACCGAGAATCTACCGCCTTTCTTAAATATATTTGTTTCTCTATGCTTCATACACGGTTTGGGACATACGGTGAAGTGACGTTTTAATGCTATTGTCCACAATGCGATCCTTGATACGAATCTGTATTCCACCGATAATTGTATGATCTAACTGTGTCACTAAATTGACTTTCATTTTTGTCTGTTGCTCTAGTTTTTTTGTAATGTCTTGCTTATTTTGATCGGTCAACTCAACTGCACTGGTTACATATGCCTTAACATATCCTTTATATTCATCCATTGTATCGATTGTATAACTTAAGATGTCAAGAATATTATTCTGTCTTGATTTGTTAACAGCTAACACTAAAAATCCGACTAAATCTTGTTGGACTTTTTCTCCAAACACCCTTTCAATCAATTGAATTTTTTCATCTGAGGATACCTTTGGATGACATAATACATCAATAAACTCAGGCTCTTGTTTAAGAATCGTGTGCATTTGTCTTATTTGTTCTTCATAGGTGTCAAAATCATCGGATTCCTTGACAATTTCAAACAGGGCTTGTCCATATCGTTTTACAACTAACTCTTCCATGTATCATCACCCATTTCACTTAAAGCCTCATTAATTAAAACACGTTGTTGCTCTTCATCTAATGACGCTTCGATAAATTTACTTGCCATAAGCGTTGCAACTTCAATGATTTCCTTGCGAATATCATCTTTCATTTGCTCATGCTCTCTTTCAATCTCTACATGCGCCCTTTGCATAATACGATTCGCTTCTTCATGGGCTTCTTTAACGATTTCATCCTCACGTGCAATTGCTTTCGTATGTGCATGGGATAATATTTTATCCGCTTCCGCTTTAATGTTCTTTATACGATTTTCGTAATCATCTTTTAACGCATTGACCTCTGTTTTTCCTCGTTCGATTTTGTCAAACGAAGCTTCGATGTCTTCCTTACGTTTTATTAGAATTTCACGAACCGGATTGAAAACCAGTCTCCCAAGAAAATAAAATAGAAGTAATATTGCTACTGCTTGAATGCCTATTTGAATCAGCGTCTGAAGGTCAAATCCTAAGACGCGTGTTCGTGCAGATAAGTCTGTAGTAGCTTCCATAAAGAAAGTCAGGTCATTTAGTGACGTCAGCGACTGAAGTATATTGTTCAAACTGTTTGCCTCCTTTCACTTCAAGATGCCAAAATAAGGACAACTTATAAATTTTCGTAAGTACTAATAAGTGGGTTGGCAAATAATAAAATAATCGCAATAATCAATCCATAAATACCGGTAGTCTCTGCGACTGCTGCTCCAAGTAGCATTGTTCTTACGACGTCTGCCTGTGCTCCCGGTTGGCGTCCAACTGCTTCCGCACCTTTTCCTGCTGCAAAACCTTGTCCAATACCCGGTCCAATACCTGCGATCATCGCTAAACCGGCTCCTATTGCTGAACATGCTAAAATTAACGCTCTTCCATCAATCATTGTAGTTCCTCCTTATAATTCTTTATCATAATCATTCGTGTTACGCAAATACATTTACAAATAATAGTAATAATGCCACAATGAGGGCATAAATACCTGTTGTTTGTGCAACTGCCTGGCCGAGTAACATCGTTCGTATAACGACACTTTGTAACTTTGGCCGCTTACCTACCGCTTCTGCACCTTTTCCTGCTGCATAACCTTGCCCGATTCCCGGTCCAATACCTGCAATCATGGCTAATCCGGCTCCTAATCCACATGAAGCCAATATTAATGCAGTTCCAATCTCATTCGAAGCTCCAACAGACTGTCCCAGCCTACCGACAAGGGGATTTGCAAATAGCATTAAAATCGCTACAACAAGGGAAAAAATTCCCGATGTCTCCGCAACCGCTGCGCCAAGTAACATCACCAGTGTCGCCGGTTTCCCTCCATGTTTCGGATTGTTTCCGACAGCTTCTGCTGCTTTTCCGGCTGCAAAACCTTGTCCGATTCCCGGTCCGATTCCTGCGATCATAGCGAAACCAGCACCTACTGCTGAAAATCCTAATATTAATGCCTTAGGATCTGCATCTTCGATCCAACCAAAAAGGAATTCAAAAAATTCCATACTACATTCACCTCACTTTTTGCTTAATCCATTGCACTCGATACAAATGTCATACTTAACATTACAAAGATGAACGCTTGTAATACACCCGCGAACACATCAAAATATCCATGCAATGCTGAAGGTATTCCTAACATTAAAAACCATGGTAAATTGTAATATAATCCCATGATAATTGTTCCGCCAAGAATATTACCAAACAAACGAAAGCTTAAAGATATTGGATTTGCAATCTCTCCAATGACATTAAGAGGTGTTAATGGCCACATCGGCTCCGTTAAATCCTTTGCCCATCCACCTAGTCCTTTTGACATCATACCAAAACCTTGCGTCATAAAAAACGTGATTAAAGCTAATGCAAAAGTTGTTGCGATATCAGCTGTTGGTGGTCGCATAAAATCAATCCATGGTCCATTCGGATCTCCGTAAAAATACATCCCGGGCCCCGGAAGTAATCCGGATAGATTTGCGATTAGAATAAACAAAAACATACCGATATAAAATGACGAAAATTGTTTGGCATGTTTTCCCATAACTGATTCAATGAAATTATCACCTGCATCAACGACAAATTCCACAACATTTTGAACTCCACTAGGTACTTTTTTAGGATTCTTAATGGATCGATTAATGAGTAGCGCAATAAAAAGCAAAACGCCACAAATAATCCATGTATTGATCATTGTTTCAGTAATCCAAATCTCAACGTTGCCAATCTTAAACACTTTGGCTACATGAATTCCAATATCCATCTGAAAATCAACTCCTTTTTATGCATACCTTGCATTTATATGTTACTAATAAATATATATATGAATACAATCTCCATTTGTCACCAGAAGTCTGACTTTTCATCTTCATCTTCTTCTTCCCATTCTAGAAACTCAATGCTTCCGTCTTTAGGAACCTCCGGTTCGAATAATCCTTGCAAATAAGCTGCCGGTTTTAGTGCCAGCACCCCAATTGCAAGGCCGATAAAGTGAATGGATGATGTATATATACCAATAAATAATACTAAAAACGTCATAAAATAACGTAAAAAATAATGCGCCCTAACATAGTTTGTAGCTGCATGGGGCGCTTTATGCATTGCTTTTCTAAAGCTGTGCTCCATTAAATGAATCTTCAATATAGATATAACCCCACCTAGTCCAAGGCCAAAGACATAACTTATTCGATTCTCCACAAAAAATAATCCGATAAAAAGTGCTATACTGATTATGATTAACACATTTCGCGTCAATTCATATACCATTGACTTATGTTCGTTCATCGATGCTTATCCTTCTTTCCAAAGTCTGATTTTTTTAGAATAATGACAAAAAGATTTCGAAATGCAACATAGATGCCCATAAGAATGAAAACAATCAAAAAGATGCCATTCGTCCCTACTTTGGTATCAATCCAGTGCCCTAAAAAGACGCTGCCGAAAATAGGTATTGCCATAATAAGACCTACTTGAGAAATTAGCGATAAGTATTTTAACGTTTTAAAATCTGTTTTCATAATCGACCTCATATCTTCCTAGACACCATTATACCGATAAATAAAAGGAATGTCTATGCCTTATTCAAGATATGTTCAGCAATTCTTTGGGATGCTTTTCCATCTCCATAAGGATTAACCGCCGTTGCCATTTTATCATATGCAAACTTGTCTGACAACAGAAGATGGGTCGTCTCTATAATTTTTTCTTTGCTAGTGCCGACTAGTTTTAGTGTTCCCGCCTCTACACCTTCTGGACGTTCGGTTACATTTCTCAGAACAAGTACTGGCTTGCCCATAGAAGGTACTTCTTCTTGTAGCCCACCTGAATCCGTTAATACAAGATAGGATCGATTTAATAAATTATGCATATCTTTTAACTCCAGCGGCGGAACTAAATGAATTCGCTCATGATCTCCTAAAATACGTTTTGCCACTTCTTGAACCTTTGGATTCAGATGAACAGAATACACCACAATAACATCCTTATTTGTATTAACAATTTCAAGTACGGCTTCACATATTTCTTCAAGGGGTTTTCCCAAGTTTTCACGGCGATGTGCAGTCATTGAAATAACTTTGTGACGGTCATAATCGATTGTATTCAATGTATTTAAGCTAAAACAATAATCATCCGAGATTGTTGCACTTAAGGCGTCGATGACCGTATTGCCCGTCACAAAAATCGACGCATCTGCAATTCCTTCATTTAGCAAGTGTTGCCTTGCTGTTTCCGTTGGAGCAAAATGAAAATCAGCCAATCGACCGGTTAATGAGCGGTTCATTTCTTCTGGAAAGGGTTGATATTTATCAAATGTTCGAAGCCCTGCTTCAACATGTCCAACCGGAATTTTTTGGTAAAAAGCCGCCAGAGCGCCTGCAAAAGTCGTTGTCGTATCCCCATGTACCAAAACAATATCGGGACCGGCTTCAACAAGAACTCGCTCCAATCCTTCAATGGCTTTCGTCGTAATACCCGTTAATGTCTGACCGGCTTGCATAATATCTAAATCATAGTCCGGTACAATATCAAACACGTCAAGAACTTGATCTAGCATTTCACGGTGTTGCGCTGTAACACATACCAAACTTGTTAATCCAACTGTTTGTTCAACAGCCTTGACTACCGGTCCCATTTTAATTGCTTCAGGACGTGTTCCAAATATACTTAATACTTTCATCGTCGATCCTTTCTCCCATTCTAAAACAAAAGACTCAAGTACTTGAGTCTTTTGTAATTATTCGCTAAATTTATCTTTCTTAAAGTGAGCTCTTCCCATATCGAGTAACCATATCGATAATAAGAACCCAACAATAAGTAGGGCTAGCTTGAAGTCACTCATAACAACAAGAATTCCCGCGATTCCAAAGGCTCCACTCACTGCATAAAGCGTTACAACCGCTCTTTTTTGACTTAATCCTTTGTCAATTAGTCGATGGTGCAAATGTCCTCGATCGCCTTGTGAAATTGGTTTTTTATTAACTAAGCGTCGTAACACAGCAAACGTTGTATCAAATATTGGCAAGCCTAAAACAAGAACTGCTACAATTAAAGTCAATGCTGTATATGTCTTAAGCATCGTCTGTATTGAAATAACTGCGAGTGTATAGCCTAAAAAGGTAGATCCCGTATCTCCCATAAATATCTTGGCAGGATTAAAATTATGTGGTAAAAATCCCATACATGCGCCTGCTAAAGTTGCTGTAAGCATAATAGATAAACCGGCTACTATTGGGTCTCCGAATAAAATAGCAATGACCATAAGCATAAGGGATGCTATGGATGCTATTCCCGTCGCCAATCCGTCAAGCCCATCAATGAAGTTAACTGCATTTGTTATTCCTACAATCCAAAAAATAGTTATAAAATTACTCATGAATCCAAAATCAACTTGTCCACCCGGTAAAAATGGCATAAAAATTGATTGAATCGATGTCCCTGTATGTATAACAATAAGTGCACTCAACACTTGGAAAAGAATTCGAATCTTTGGCGACAATCCATAAATATCATCTAATAGTCCCACTGTTGTAATTAAGGTTGCACCGATAATTAGGCCGGTTAGTTGTTCAACACGATGGTTGATAATTGTCGGCACCATAATAAGTAATGTAAGGGTAAAACCGGCATAAATGGCTAGTCCTCCCGCTAAAGGCATGGCTATCGTATGCATGCCTCTTTCTTTAGGATGATCCACTGCACCTATTTTAAAGGCAATTTTCCGACTAATCGGTGTTGCGATACTCGCTATAAAAAAAGCTAACAAAAAAGCCGTAATATAAAAAATATATTCTTCTAGGCTGTTCATGATGTTCATACAGATTCCTCTCCTAATTCAAACGGGCATATTGAACAAGTTCAACATTCGCTTCTGCTAATAATTGTCGTGAAAGTTCATCGGGATAATCCCCATTATATACAACACGTTTAATTCCCGCATTAATAATTAATTTGGAGCAAATCACACACGGTTGCGCTGTTACATAAATTGTGCCTCCATCTATGGACACACCATGCTTGGCTGCTTGCACAATTGCATTTTGTTCTGCATGTGATGCTCGGCATAGTTCATGACGTTCTCCGGACGGAATACCTTTTTCTTCGCGTAGACATCCTGTATCGATACAATGTTTACATCCCGAAGGTGCTCCGTTGTAGCCTGTCGATAATATCCGAGTCTCTTTGACAATAACCGCACCCACATGACGACGTAAACACGTCGATCGATTTTTGACAATATCTATGATGTCCATGAAATAGTCATCCCATTTAGGCCGAGTATGCGATATCATATTTTTCTCCTATTTTGTTCCAAATAATCGGTCGCCTGCATCACCAAGCCCGGGAACAATATATCCATGATCGTTTAGTTTTTCATCTAAGGCTGCTACCAAAATATCAACATCCGGATGATCTTTCTGAACCCTTGCTACACCTTCTGGTGCTGCAATTAAACATAATAAGGAAATACTCTCAACACCCTTATCTTTAATAAATTGAATAGCGGCAGATGCTGATCCTCCTGTGGCGAGCATTGGATCGAGTACAAATATGTCACGTTCCGGTGCGTCATATGGTAATTTACAATAATATTCTACCGGATTTAACGTTTCCGGATCACGATAAAGACCAACATGACCTACTTTTGCTGTAGGGATTAAATTTAACATTGCATCAACCATACCCAGTCCTGCACGTAATATTGGAACGATTCCCAAGGTACGTCCAGCAATCTGTTTCACTGTGGTTTTTGCTACAGGTGTTTCTATTTCCACATCCATAAGCGGTAAGTTTCTTGTTGCCTCATAGCACATGAGCATTGATATTTCATTGACTAATTCTCTAAATTCTTTTGAGCCGGTTTCTACACGTCTTAAAACCCCCATTTTATGTTGAATTAATGGGTGATCCATTACTTTTAAAATTGCCATAATTGCCTCCTTGGTTTAATCATTATCATTAGTCTTCAATTTTATTAATTCTGCGAATATGTCGTTCATCATTTGAAAATTCTGTTGTTAAAAATGCCATAACAATATCTTTTGCAACTTCGGGTCCTGTATTTCTTCCTCCAAGAGCTAGCATATTTGCATTATTATGTTCTCGTGTTGCCACTGCTGAAAAATGATCACTACACAATGCACAACGAATTCCTTTGATTTTATTGGCCGTTATGGAAATACCTATTCCCGTCCCGCAAATCACAATTCCCGTTTCACAAGTTCCATCAAGTATAGCTTGTGCTACAGGTCTTGCTATATCCGGATAATCAATAGCATTTTCATCGTATCCGCCAAAATCTTTATAGGCATAACCTTTTTCCTTTAGAAGCCCAAGAATTTCTTGCTTTAATGCATAACCACCATGGTCACTTCCTATTCCTATCACAATAGTTTTCCTCCTAATTTTTTTATCACGCGTTCAAGTTCTTCTGCACAACGGCGATAATCATCTAAATCACCACCGTAAGGATCCTCGATGTCTCCTGTTTCTCCAACAAATTCTTTTATGCTATACACATCACACGGATAATTATGTTGTACTAAAACTGTTTTGTGTCTATGTGTCATTGTTAAAGCTAAAACCGATGAATTACAGGATGTTTTACTGAAATATTGGGATTGATGCATAGAAATATCAATCCCTTTTTCGTGCATAACCTTAATAGCATATTCCGTTGCAGGTGTTGGTTCAAACACCATCAATCCCCGTGATCGAGACAATATATCCGCCTCTGGATATAAATGGCAAAACAGAGATTCAGCCATTGGACTTCGACACGTATTACCTGTACAAACAAAAACCACTTCTTTATATTTTTTCATGATACTCCAATCACTCACACTGTTATTATCTCATGTCCGGCAGCCTTAATAAGGCGATTCATAATAGCAATATTTAGTTCTTCACCTTGAAAACCTACCGAATAGATAATATCAACATTTACTTCATCAAACTTTCGTAATATCTTAAAGAGATTACTAGCAATCTCTTCCGGCCTATCTATCGAACCGATACTAAGTACAACATCACCTTGCATGAAATCAACCCGGTGTATGGGAGATATAATACCCACCTTTAATCCTTGGCTCTGATTGATCGTGGATTGTGAATTAATATAGTTTGTCACACGGTCATCCCTACCCACTACAATTTTTATAGGCGCTTTGGGTGCATAATGTTTATATTTCATTCCCGGTGACTTTGGAACTTGTGTCACATCTTCCAAATGGTTATCATAGGATACTTCACCTATGACAGATTCAATCATTGAACGCGTCACACTACCCGGCCTTAATATTGAGGGAATTGTCCCTGTCATATCAAGCACTGTGGATTCAAGCCCATGGGTCGCTTTACCACCATCAATAATCATATCTACTCGACCATCTAAATCCTCAATCACATGTCTTCCTCTTGTTGGACTGGGCTTTCCAGATATATTCGCACTCGGCGCAGCAATTGGTACCCCTGCACTCCGAATAATATCATATGCAATCGGGTGTTTTGGCATACGGACTGCAACCGTTTCTAATCCACCTGTTATGATATCCGGCACACTATTTTTTTTGTGAAAGATGAGCGTCAATGGCCCCGGCCAAAATTGCGCAATAAGTTGTTTTGACTTTTCATTGATATCATTGACATACTTGTCAAGGGTATTTAGGTCACTAATATGCATAATCAATGGATTGTCCGATGGACGTCCTTTTGCCAAATAAATCTTCTTAATTGCTTCTTCATCTAACGCATTCGCACCAATTCCATATACAGTCTCAGTCGGAAACGCAACAAGACCGCCCTCACGGAGAATTTTCCCTGCTTCTTGGATTACTTGCATATAGTTCGGGTCATTTTCTGTAAGGACTACAATCTTCGTTTTTTTATTCATGTTTTCACACCACTTCTTATCTTTCGCCTATATTATATCATAAAATGTGTATTTGTTAAGTTATCTGCCTATTCTTTTTTTAGATAAGGACGAAGAACTTCCCATACGCTATCACTTTCGAGTCCCAGTTTCCAACCCGCTACACCACCGAGTTCATATGCATCAACTAATTGCATTCTTAAGTCCATCGATCGTTCATCTTCAAGCCAAATACGGTAACGAATATCACCTTCATAATATTCCCCATAGTATTGACCGACCGCGTCATCCCATACAATTTCAACATTGTTTTCTTCTATAATCCGTTGTCCACCATCCATACCATATGCTCCGGACGAAACATTCACTTGTCCATCAATGGTTTCTTCTCGCCACAAACGCGTATAAAAAGGGACCCCTAGAATGATTTTTTCTTTTGGGACAGACTTTAATGTATCAACAATTCCCTCTTCTACGAAACCAATTGAAGCAACTGATCCGCTCTCCGGAGATGTTGACCAATGTTCATCATAGCCCATGATCATAAAATAATCAAGATATTTTGCAATTTCTTCTCTGCCCATATGTTCTGTCCATGGTTTTGGTACCGGTAAATCCGCCGAAACAATCAATCCCTCTTGCTTTAAATAAATACTTAACTCTTTAACAAATTGAACATAATATGGACCGGTCTCTTCACCAACATTTTCTAAATCAATATTTATTCCATCCAGTTCATAAACAGATGCGAGTGCTAAGAGTTGGCGAATAACTTCCATTCGTTTTGTCGTGCTGCTTAACACTTCATGGGTCATCGACCTTGTATAGCCTTCTCCTAAATTGGCAAAAAGAGCCCAGACCTGATAATCATTGTCGTGAGCCCATCTTACATAATCTAAATCTGCAATCGATCTTACTTCACCTTCGGTTCCTTTTAACTCAAACCACGTAGGTGAAATAACATTCACACCCCTTACATTTTCGAACCGTTCAGCCACATTTTGATTGGCCGTTGTATTAAAAACTTGATGCCATACCAGATTAATCTTTTCATCAAATTCTTGACTTGGAAATTGTTTATATGAATAGACTTTTTCTTTAACTGAATGGGATGTAACGACGGATCGAACATAGTCTTTTTTTATATAGCCTAAGAAGCCTTCTTTAGTTAGAACCTGATAATAATCATTCTCTTCCCCAACAATGCTTACTTCCATTCCTATGAAAGCGACATGAATATATGAAGCTTCTTCGTATGGCAATATACGAATATATGCTTTATCAATGTCTTCATAGTAAACTTCACCCGTTGTTTCTTCGCTATACCAATCTTTGATTTGTAAAATATGGAATTCTTCATTATGAATAAAATCATGATGGGAAAATTTTTGGACAAGAGATAGGGGCAAGTATGCTATACCGTCAAATTCCGTCATACCAATCTCGATACGCACCGGTTCATCATTCACCGTATAGGTCAGTTCATTGGTTCGCATACGTATAACATCATCTATGGTCGTATATGTCAGTATTTTTTCTGTTTCATCATAATGAAATTGATCGTTAATATAATCAATAACAAGGTTCACAGGTAAGTATAGTATACCTCCCAAAAACTTTGGATGTACTTCATCTTCTATTTGTTTTCCATTATATATTGTTGCTAATGCATCTGAACTTGCCTCTTCATAGACCGTAGAAAAGTCAATTTGAATCTCTTCCGGGACTTGTTTTGCCAATTGCGCTTCTTTGAAATCTTGATAGATATTCATAATAAATAGGCTTAATAAGGCTAAAATTGTCAAACCTATAATGCCAATAAATACTGGCTTAATGTATATTCTCATTTACTCACTCCAATTTTTTACGAATTTTCAAGTTGCAAAATATGCCGGTTGATGGCATCTAATGTTGCTCGTGTAACCGCTTCATTCACATCTGTTCCAACCTTTGCCGTTCCAATGAATAATTCTTCACGGTGATGATAAATGGATGTAATGCTAACGGCAAGTACCAATGTATCTGATAGTTTGATTTCTTTGCAATCTTCGAACACAAACACGTCATATATCCCTAAATATTCTTCAACAGCATCTAAAACAGCTTTTCCCGATAAGCGCATGACATTTGCTGATGTTTTTATTCCTGATTTTGTTTTTGTATATTCATCGCTGCCTTTTTCTAATGTTACCGTTACATCAATGGTCTTTCCCATATTTGTATATTCAATAGATTTAAGCTTGATGCGAGGATCTTGTTCATTTTTGACCGTGCCACCTTTAACTTGTGCGATGGATACTTTTTTATAGTCGATAGGCTGATCAAATTGTGACATAAGAACAGCTTCAACATCTCTTAATATCTGCTTTGGACTTCGGCGTAAATCTGAAACAATATGAATCTCTTCAATATTTCCAGCTTGATCCGTAACAACTTTTGCACCGATAATGGACTGTATTTTCATTAAAAATTGTTCAATTTGTGTTGTCATTTTGCCCCCCCATTAATACTCTTAATAAATTTTATATCATTCTACATTGTATTGCTTACACCTACACTATATTATTAAATTATAGTATACTTCCTGTGTATAAACAAGAAAAAACTGCTTCTTTCGAAGCAGTTTTTTCTATATTCGTTTTTAAATTTTTATTGTACTTCGATTTTATGCATATTTTCGATTTCGTCAAGCTTTGGTGCATGAATTGCAAGAACGCCTTCTTCTAATTTTGCTGTGATTTCATCCGCTTTTACGTCTTTCATGTAGAAAGAACGTTCCATCTGGGACTGTCGTCTCTCTCTATGGATATAATTATCTTTTTCCTCGTTTACTTCTTGATTACTATTTACGCGAATTACAAGTCTATTATCTTTATAGTCGACTGTCAAGTCTTCTTTCTTCACTCCAGGCAAGTCCGCTTCAATTAAATATTCTGTGTCATTATCTTTTACGTCAATCTTAAAGGATTCATACTTACTGACACTCGCCGGGATTAATCCGTTGCTAAAAAAGTCATCACTAAAAAAGTCATCCATAAGATTGAAAAAGCTGTCATTATTCTTTGCTACTTGATTTCTTCCATAAGGTACTAATCTAAACATATGAATTCCTCCTTTAAATATATATTGTTAGCACTCTCTATAGTCGAGTGCTGATTACAAGTATAATATAACGCACTTCTTGGATTATGTCAACCATTTTTATGAAATTATTTGGATTTTTTGAAGTGATTATTTCCCATTTAGGAAATTACTGGTATAGTGACGTGTAAGTGGAAACCTTCTCCATCTGGTGAACCGCAGGAAAAAGTCCCATTCATTTCACTTACCCTTTGTTCCATCCCCAATATTCCATATCCTTTTTCAAGCTTTTTACATCCTTTTCCATTATCAACAATAATGATGTCTGTAACTTCTTTTGAAAATCGAACCGCGATCATAATTTTTGTAGCATTTCCATGTCGCAAGGCATTTGTCATACTTTCTTGACAAATACGATAGATTGCATCATAGCATTGGGGTTTTAACTTTGTCTCATATTTATTCGTAATAAATTCAACGTCAATATTTGACACCCTAAACTCTTGAATAAGACCTTCAAGTTCTTCGATAAGTTGTTGATTACTCATATTTGAAGATCGTTTTCGCGTCAATGATTTTCTTAAATTGAGTAAGCTGTCTCGAGTTATTTCCATTGCAAGTACCAATCTTTCTTTTGCCTCTGCATTATTTTTGTTGTATACTTGGCGGCAAGCTTCTAGCAAAGATATAACCAAAGTCATTGAATGCCCTAAGATATCATGGACCTCTTTTGACACATAATTTCGTTCTTGTTCTAGAATAAGACGTTTATTTACAGAAATATTCGCATTAAGTGTTCGATTAATTTCCTTTAAGAATTTATTTTTCTCTTCAAGTTCTACCAGTAATTGATGATGTTCGGTCATATCTATAAACTTAATAATCATGCCTCTGTTATTTTCTTGTTTTAGCTTGATTTTTTCCATACTAAGGATATAATACTTGTCGTTACTTAACTTGGGTATGTTCACTTCAGCCTGTTCTGTCAATGCGTCTGTATGCAAGAATCTTTCAACCTTAGGCATTAATTCTGGAAAGATCTCTTCAAAATGCATATATTTATGTAAATCCGTATGTCCTTCTAACATTTCTTCTGTCTTCTTATTATATTCAACAACTCTATTTTTCTCATTTAAAATAATAATCGCCTCATATAAGTTTTCAAAGATTCTGTATTTTGTCATCATTTGAATATCATATTGATTCTCTCGAAATACAATAAATGCAAAATTCAATAAAACGATATTGATTGTAATCGGTGTCAAATCAACAAATATAGGTAACAAACCAAATACATAGATTACATTTATAGCAAGTGGTATCATTAAACTCAGGCTAATAATAAGATAGTCACTTTTTTTAAAGGCATTATTTGCAGGGCTCGTAACTATGTAGTAAATACCAAGTGCAATTAAAATATAAGAAAATCCCGTGTGTACATAAAAAAAGGGACCTTTTATGCTATTATAAATTGCAATCTGTTTAAAAAACAAAAAATGCTGGTTATTTGTTAATAATATAATGTAATTCACCGTAGATAATAAAATCAAACCAATATGCAGAAATGGCTGAAGCGGTCGGTTATGATAGTATAAATATGCAAAATAAAGCAAAGCAACCCCAAAATAGCAGATGCCAAAATATTCAATATCAATCCATATTTTTAATCCGTTCGTTGCATTGACCAACACTTTAAAAAATTTTCCAATCATCCACAATACAATTAAAGATTGAATTCGAAAATATGCTAATACTAAGGGAATTTTTCGACTTCTTAAATATAATAATGTATTTGCAATAACTGTTCCCATCAATGCTAGCGTATATATTGTTAGTTGAATAAAGTCCATGTATCCAAAAACGCCCATTTCACACCTTCTATATCAAATTATTTTTAACGGCAAAAACAGCAACTTGCGTTCGGTCTTTTAAATCAAGTTTCGTTAATAGTTTAGAAACTTTGTTTTTTACCGTTCCTTCCGTAAAATTTAGCATTTCAGCAATCTCTCGATTACTTTTTCCGTTAACAAGTTCTTGAATAATTTTGATTTCGATCTTTGTCAAATCGTATTGATCAATCATCTCATGATTATTCTCACTTTTTTGCTTTATTTTTATAATTTCTTCTTTAAAAATCTCAAGGACATTTCCATGCATGACGTATAGATTATTAGCCACGCTTTTTACAGCTAGAATTAATTCTTCCGGTCGAATATCTTTTACGATATATCCATCTGCTCCATTTTTTAATGACTTAAATAAGCTTTGATCATCTTCAAAGGTTGTTAATACCATAATCTTAATGGATGGATATATTTCTTTAATGATTTCCATCGCTTCTAGCCCGTCCATTCTAGGCATTCTCAAATCCATCAAAATAACATTCGGTTGATGCTTTTTACAGTTTTCTATGGCCATATAACCATCTTCACCGCCGTCGACACCCATTAGCTCAGCATCTTGCTTCAACATAAAAAGTAATGTTTGTTTTAAAAGAATTTGATCATCAACCACCATAACTTTTATCATACAAATCCTCCCATTTTCTTATACTTAGCTACGGCTAGACGAATCTCTTCTAGACTGCTCCTTGCTTTGTCTATTGCCGATTGAATCGTTTCCATGGCATCTTCATCATTTTTTTCCAATTGTAGCCCCGTCACTTCAATTAAGGCTAATAGCTCAGTCATCGAATGGCCTAAAGTGTCATGAATCTCTGTCATAATCCGATTAATTTCTTCTTCAACCGTCAACTTTTCAACTGCCTTTAGATATTTTTTCAATTTTATATTTGCCACATTTAATTCATTATTCTTAGCTTCCAATGCATTGTAAAGCCTATATATCTCACTCATATCAAAAAAAGTTATTAGTGTCGCTACTTTATTCCCCTTATAATCTAATAAGGGTTTAGCTGTATAATAAATGACGATTTGCTCATCGATTTCTAATGTTCCTTTCGTAATCTGATGATGATTGGACTTAACACTTTTATATAGGTCCGTCAACGTTAGTGTCTCTATTGAGTATATTTTTAACCGCTCCACAAAATTGTAAATAGTTTGAAAAGTTTTACTATCATACATATCAAATTTTTTTTCAAAAAACAGTGTATTGTAATCAATGATATTTCCATTATTATTGACAACCAGCATACCGTCCATCGTATTATCAATCACATAACGAATAGCACCTGGAATAATATCTAAAAATTGATATTTCAGTATTAGCATAGTTAAAATAAACATCGAAAGTGGTAAGAAAAGAATTGAAATCATAAAATCAAATTTAATAATTCCCACAATCTGTAAAATATGAAAGACTAAGGGCATAAGAATTGCAATAGAATAGTAAATGCTTTGTGTTCTGTACACTGGATTTTTTTCGTCCCTTTTGAATAAAAATAGCAATGCGCCTAAAAACATATATATCCCCGTAACAAAAAGAATGTAATAGGTGAAAAACCCAAATTCAATCCTTTGAAATTGAATTTTTTGATAAAATTGGTGGTGATACTTATTAGTAAGTACACTGAAATATCCAATCAGAGGTGGAATAAATGTAGCGATAAATATCTTTCGATTCATATGTTTGTTTTGAGTATATCGATAGGCAAAGTGAAATAGAGTAACACCTAAAAAACAAATAGCTATATATTCTAAGGTAATAATCATCCAACGCATCCTTAATGTTGGTGCTAGTAATTCAAAAATATATAAAATATTCCAAGCTATTACTAAGATTTGACCAATAATAAAGAAAAAACTATTTTTTGCATTTTGGCTTTTTACATAAATATACACACATAATATACTTGATATAAAAGCAGAAAGTAATAATAATCCAATAATTAATTTTAAATTAGCTACGATATTCATAAGAATCTCCATTATTCTTAGATTTATGCATTTATCATATCGAATAATTCTTGACAATGCAAGAAGCGATTCATCTGAATCGCTTCTTAACCCCTGAAATATCTCTATTTTCCTTTACATAACACATTTTGCTTGAACTTATTTTAAATCTCTCTCATCTCTCTTGTTTATAATTCTACAACGATTCAGAATAATTATCTAGTATCTTAAGTAACTATATTCGATGACTTTCGTCACTTTTGTAAATATAATTGACCTTATAACCATCCAGCTATTGGTGTATTCTTTCCTTTGATAATTGTTCTAATACTTTAAGTAAAGATTCCATTGAATGATCATCATATCCTTCTTCATCCAACCGCTTAAAATAATAAAAATATTCCATTTCATTCCATTCATTAAAGAGTTTCGCAACAAATCGAATAAAACTTCTATAGGTTTCTTCCAGTATTGGTTTTTGACCTTGCTTTAATGGCATATAGATAAGTTCAACTTTCATTTGGTCCGCGCGCTTATCAATATAAATCCATTCCGGTCGTAATGCGAAATTTCTTTCATAAAGCAAGTTATTTTTACTTTCACGTATAATCAACCGAATTTGTTCTAATGCGCGAAGTAAATCCTTATTAGATAGATTTTGTTCTGCAAGGTCAACAAGAGACATCTTATTTTTTCCGGGATAATATAAGTAACTTCTTTTTTCCGTCATACTAAATCGAAATGGTTTTATCCCAGCTATCGTTCGATAATAAAAAATTTTCATTTGATACATTTCGATATTCTCTGTCTCACATTCTAAAATCAAAAATTGATCATCTCTAATTTCTAACATACTACAACGAACCCTCCTCATCCTTTCAGCGCGTCAATATTGAACTCTTCAAATATTTTTGTCATAAATTTTTCTATTTCCGTCTTAAAAATTAGGGCTAAGCCTATTAATATAATAATTATTAGGGCTAATTCAACCATACCCATTCCTTCTTCACTTCGGATTAATTTATCAAGAAAACATTTACTTTTTACATATGTTTTTATTAAAATTTCGTTCATTTTTTTCTCCTTGTCCTTGTCATTGTCAACGTGTTACATCATATTTACTTCCATGAATGAGGGTACTATTGTTATTAATAAAATTACAATAAAAATAATCAGCATGGGAAAGACTAATTTGGAACTTGCTTTTTCACTATCTTTACGTGCATTTCTTATCCGTTGATCCCACATTCCCTCTGACAGTGTTGCAAGTTGTATCGTTAAATGATGGTCCCCTTGCCGTAAATTCTGTAAAATCAAACGGCAAAATCGTCTTCCTTCAATAAGTGAAAAACATTTTTGAAAGTCATCAATAATTTCGTAAAATTCACGTTCTTGTTGAATCATCATTTGCCATTTCACAAAATATGGTCTTATTTTCTTATCTTTTTCTAAGCTTTGTACACGATTTTCAATGGATAAATGAAAACTTTTTTGAATCGTCAGACCTGAATGAAACATTAAAATAAAATTATTCAAAAAATACATTAATTGTATGCGTTTTTCTTTTTCAAAAAGTTCTTTTTGATGGCGAACTTCATAATGGGAAAGGAATGAAAAGCTGAGAATCAGCAGAATGATATAAGCAGGATATTTTCTTTTTTCTAGTGGCAAGTATGTTTTATAGAAAGTGATTTTCTCATCTTTAGGTAGCTTAATTGTATCTATTGACGTATCAAGTTCAAGCATTTTTATTGTTTCTGCAACCTGATATTTTTTATATTCACGTAAGTAATTCTCACTGACTCGATCTCCTTGTATATATAGCGTCAATTCTCCTTCCTTTTCTGTTTTATTATATTTGATTCTATAGGGTAGTTCAATGACTTGATTCATGTATTTCGGATCAATCCAGCCGCTAGAATCAATTCCTGCACTCTCATCTGTAAAGTACTTTATTTCACACCCCTTATAAGATTCTTCTAGCGAAATCGCTGTTTCAATCATGTCACCCTTACTTGATGATGACTGCAGCTGATGATTGTACTGTTGATTAAATTCTGCTACAAATTCTTGGTCTACCTCCTCAAGATAAAACTTCGATTCTTCCACTGATGCCTCTTTCGATCGAACGCTCAAATCAATCTCTTGAACACGTTCATCTTCAATTTGATAATATAGTTTATACTTCAAATGATCTTCATGAAAATTCGGCCGTTTAATCACATCAATAGTTTCAATTTGATCACCTTGCATCATTTGCATAACCATTAAAATACTAAAAACACTTATTGCCAGTAAAATTTGTTTTGTATATGTCGGAAATACTTTTGAGATATAGGTATCCTTGATTTTTTCCATTAACACCTCCTATTAAATCGTAATATTCACAATACGTTTTCCAATTAATCCACTTATAACATATAAAAATACACCAATTAGCATTATGCATCTGCCTTGAAAAGTTCCATACATCAGTAGACTAAAATTCTCTGATACCAGCCGTAAATAAATCACCATCAAAGGGACAAAAGAAAGCAACATATATAGTTCAAACTTTTTCTGGGTAATAATAACTTCAAGTTCTTTTTCAACATTATTTTTTTCATCAATCATACGCACAGTTTTTTCTACAACCGCTTGTACCGATCCCCCTTGTCGAACGATCACTTGTATCACCTTTGAAAACTGATGAATGGATTCAACTTCGTATTTTTCTGCTAATTGTCCAAAGGCATCGTTAATATTCATATTCGTTTCAAATGCCATGACAATATTTAGCAAATCTTCCTCTAATAAAAAAACCTCCAATTCTTTTTTAAGTTCTTCGTAACTTTCTTTAACTGCGTTTTCAAAACTTTTACCTACACTCATTGATGATGCAATCGAATAGATAAATGTTTTAAACTCTTCTTCAATCTTTTTTTTCATATATGCTTGATTATTTTTTTTCAAATATTTAATAACAAAAATACAAGCTCCACTTAATATTGCAGAAAAAACAAAAGAATTAAAGAAAATCTGACCTAGTACAAATGCCAATACCATCAAAATAGGGATTTGAAAAATCCATCGATACACGATTAAATATTCATTTAATTTATGAATCTAAATCATCTCCTAACTAATTATGTTCCAACTTTATTTGATTTTCTATTCTATTGTTTGTTCTAATGAGTGCATCCTTTGAGGAATTATAGATATAAATCGGATTCAATTGAATGTGTTCATTTTGAACCGATAAGACTTCAGATATTTCCATGATGCGACGACCTTTTCCTTCGATTTTTTGAATGTGAACCATCAAATCAAGTGCTGATGCGATTTGCTGACGTATGGCTATTAGCGGTAATTCGATTGCGGATAGGACCATTGTTTCTAGGCGTATTAACATTTCTATTGTAGAGTTGCCGTGTCCGGTACTTAAAGAACCATCATGTCCTGTATTCATGCATTGGAGCATATCGATGGTTTCTTCGCCTCGTACTTCTCCCACAATAATACGGTCTGGGCGCATCCGAAGCGATGATTTTATTAAGTCTCGAATAGAAATATGGTTAACATACTCATCATCGCCCATTCGCGTTTCCAGTCGCACCAAATTTTCAATATCATGCAACTGTAATTCAGCAGAATCCTCAATTGTGATAACACGTTCTTTTCGACCAATGGCATCTGATAAAACATTTAAAAGTGTCGTTTTTCCCGAACTCGTCCCCCCAGATACAAAAATATTAAAGCGCTTTTTTACACATAGTTCTAAAAAATGCATGGCTTCTTCTGTTACTGTTTTATTAATAATCAAATCTTTTTTTACAAACCGTTTTACGGGAAATTTTCGAATAGTGACATAAGGTCCTTCAATGGCTATAGGCGGTAATACAACGTTGACTCGCGAACCATCTTTTAATCGTACATCACAAATCGGATAGCGCTCGTTTACTTTTCGGTCCATGAGACCAACAATTTTTTGAATTAGTTGCATGAGTGTTTCTGAATCATCAAAACAAAGTTCACATTTTTTTATTACTCCGTTTTCTTCAATAAATATTTCCTTATATCCATTAATCATAATCTCTGTAATATTTGTCGAATCAATGAGTGGCTGTATGACACCCAAACGTCTGAATTGATTGAAAATACTTTCCATCATGAACATTTTGTTTTCGAGACTATCATAGGGTAATTGATTTTGGATTTCTTCTTCAATAATTGTCATGACCTTTGAATCATCAATTTGCTGAAATTCATTCATCTTTGTTAATATTCTATCTTTAACGTCATTCACATTAATTTTAAACCTCCTGACCTTTAAGTAGCTTTTCAATAGAACCTTTTAAAATGGATATATCATTATTTTCTGTGATATGCCATTTAGCATTTATTTGTTCCAAAACACTTCTTTGAATTACTTCTTCCTCCGAGTATAAAAAAGTGCGTTCCGATTGAAGAATAATCGTGTGTAGCGCCCTTGTTATGTGCACGCCATTCATGTTAAAAATAACGATATCATAGCCACTCTTTTCTCTTAACCAAGCTAGCCAACTATTCTCTTCTTCCTCTGACAAAAAATCATAGTCTTTCATATTCAAAGCACCTTCAAGAAGGTCTATATTTCGACAAGGCCTTTGAACAATTTCATTCAAAATAAAACCTAAGTTCGTCTTTTGGTTGCGTATTTGCATATATACATAAGACAGATTGTTTTTTGTATTTTTTTCATCATGAAAAAAACTATCATATTGAATAATAAGTATTTTTTTATCTTTTAGGGAAAAATGAAGTGTCTTCATTTGCTTTAACATCACTTCAGAAAAAGAATATTCGCCGTATGGCTTGTAAACTGTGATAAAAGACGTTTTTATCTTCTTAGCTACTATTTCTCGATCAATGCAATCGATAAAACAATTTTTCAGCTGATGATAAATTTCTGTGACTGACTGGTACTTATGAATAATACGGTGTGCAACAGAATCCATTGAGCATTCCTGCTCCGTACAAAATGAATGAATAATATGTTCCCATCGATTTTCCCAAATTCCTTCTGATAAAATACACCATTGCTGGTTTATTAAGTAATAGCTAATCATTTCACTCGGTTTTTCAAAGAAGTCCGGAATAAATTCCTCATTAAATACAAACATTCCTCGCTCTTTGCTCATTTTTCGGGATATCTCTAATGATTTTAATTCTTCTAAACTATGAATAATTATGAACTCCATATGTATCAAATGTTGAGTATAAAAGGTACAAATCATCTTCTCTAATTGATGAACATAATTGGAATCTTTATCTAGGATGACTAATTGCATTTTTCGCCCCCTTTCTCAAATGCTTTTTGTCGACACCTTTATTTTATGTATAAACACTTGATTTGTAAAGCAAAAAAAATACACATAAAAGTCAGCTTTTCATGTGCATTAGCCACTTTTATGTGTATAACTTGTTTATAACTATATGATGTATTTATTACATATCATGGGATCGTGTTGAATTCATAAACTTTGTATATTCTCCAAACCAGGCAAGTTCTACGGTTCCTGTAGGACCATTTCTCTGCTTAGCTATAATGAGTTCTGCCAAACCTTTCATCTCTGAATTTGGGTCATAATACTCATCACGATATAAGAACATAACAACGTCTGCATCCTGCTCGATAGCACCCGACTCACGTAAATCACTTAACATAGGTCGGTGATCTGCTCGTGCCTCACAAGCTCTTGATAACTGTGATAAGGCAATAACGGGAGCTTGCATCTCTCTTGCTAATCCTTTTAATGATCGCGATATTTCTGAAATCTCCTGTTGTCTTGATTCACCATTTCCATTTCCACTCATGAGTTGAAGATAATCAATTAAAATAAGATCTAATCCTTTCTCCAACTTAAGTTTACGACATTTTGCCTTCATCTCTCCAACCGTTATTCCTGGTGTATCATCAATATATATGGGAGAATCATTAAGGATCGCCGCACCATTTAATAGATTCGACCATTCATCATCTTCAAGATGGCCAGTTCGAACTTTTTGTGCATCCACCATTGCTTCTGAACACAACATACGATTAACCAACTGTTCTTTTGACATCTCCAAAGAAAAAATTGCTGTTGATGCTTTTTCTTTTACTGCTGCATATTGAGCAACATTGAGGGCAAATGCAGTCTTTCCCATTGATGGTCTTGCCGCTACTAGAATCAAATCTGCCGGTTGTAGACCAGCTGTTTTTGTATCCAAATCTAGAAAGCCACTAGAAATTCCCGTCACACTTCCTCCGCTGTCATGGGCTGAAACAATCAAGTTTAAAGTAGGAGTAATTAACTCTTTAATCTCAGAGAACTCTTCTGTCTTTCGATTTTGCATGATGTTAAATATTTTTTCTTCAGCAGAATTTAAGATATTTTCGAGTTCTTCCTTACCTTCATAGCTATCTGTGATGATATCTTGGCCGGTTTTTATTAGCCGTCGCAGCACTGATTTTTCCTTAACAATCGAAGCATAATTTTTTATGTGTGCTGACGAAGGAACAGATAAGGCAAGTTTGGATAAATACTCAACACCGCCAATTTGATCCAGTTGATTATCTGTTTTCATAGCATTTTGAAGTGTAACTAAATCTACCGGTTGATTTCGATTATATAAGTCAATAATACTATTAAATATAAGCTTTAAGTCCGGATGATAAAAATCATGCTGATCTATATGTTCTTGTGCAACCGAAATTGCTTCTGCATCCATAATCATAGAACCTATTACGGATTGTTCCGCCTCTAAACTATGAGGCGGTATTCGTTTTATTACTTCGTCCATTGAGGTCACCTCATACTACTTATTTATTCTTCAACAACCTTTACACTGATTTCCGTTGTCACTTTTGGATGCAGTTTAATCGGTACAATGTGTGTCCCTAAAGATTTTATTGGTTCTTTTAAAACCATTTTTTTCTTATCTACTGAAAGATCGTGTTGCTCTTTAATCGCTTTAATAATCTCTTTTGATGATACAGATCCAAAAACGCGACCACCTTCTCCTGTTTTTATAGGAATTATAACCACCATGTCTTTGATTTTAGCACCTAACTCTTTAGCTTCTTCAAGCTCTTCTTGTCGACGCTTTTTATCCGCTTTTTTCTTAAGTTCTAATTGATTAATGGCATCATTTGTTGCTTCTACAGCTTGATTTTTTCTAAATAATACATTTCTTGCAAAACCATCTTTAACCTCAATAAGTTCACCTTTTTTTCCAACTTTTCTTACATCTTCCAATAATATTACTTTCATTCTTCTTCACCTTCCTCTAAAAATTCATCGATTGCTTTTTGAAGCATTTTTTTTGCTTCTTCAAGTGATATATCTTCTAATTGGGCTCCGGCAACACTTAGATGTCCACCGCCACCCAGCTTTTCCATAATTAATTGCACATTAATCGCATCAAAAGAACGTGCACTAATATATATAACATGATTTAACTGTGTTAGAACAAAAGAAGCTTTTATTCCAGAAATGTTTAAGAGTTCATCAGCCGCTTGAGCCGCTGCAAGTGTTGGATTTGTACCATTTGCAGGACTTTGAGAGATTGCAATTTTTTCTCTATAGATGATGGCATCTTTCACTGCACTTGCTTTTGCCTTATATGTTTCCATATCGTTTTGAAAAAACTTTCTCACACGAATTAAATCTGCTCCGTTTCGTTTTAAAAATGCTGCTGCTTCAAATGTTTTGACCCCTGTTTTTATAATAAAATTCTTAGTATCAACTGAAATTCCTGCAAACAGAGCATCTGCTTCTAATGGATCTAATTTCACTTTATCCGTAATATACCTTAAAATCTCGGTAATCATTTCTGATGTTGATGATGCATAGGGTTCAATATAACTTAAAACACTTGGTTCAATATATTCTGTACTTACTCTGTGATGGTCAAAAACGACAACATTATTTGTATACTTAAGTAACTCCGGATATTCTAAGTAGCTTGGTCTATTGACATCGACAATAACTACGAGTGTATTTGACCCACATAATTCAACACTTTTTGACCCGCTCACAAAAATGCTATCTGGGAAATGATCGCTTTCCATTATTTGATCGTATAATACTTTAATTGCTGTTGTTATAGTATTTAAGACAATGTTGACTTTTTTATCGAGTAATCGCGCACAAGCATATACGCCCATTGCCGCACCTAACGAATCCAAATCACCCAATTGATGGCCCATAATAAGAACATTATCTGCCTCAGTAATAAGCTCACGAAAAGCATATGACTTAATTCTCGCTTTTACACGCGTATTTGTTTCTACGCCTCGTGTTCTACCACCATAAAAAGAAAACTTATCGTTATTTTTGATAACAGCCTGATCTCCGCCACGGCCTAATGCTAAGTCTATGGCTGTCCTGGCGTACTCTTGGGCTATTGTGTAGCTATGATCATGAATACCTACACCAATACTAATTGTCACGGGTAACTCATTGCCAATACTTATTTCTCGAATATCATCTAAAATCTTATATTTTTCATCTGCGAATTTTTTAATGTACTTTTTTTGAAAAATAAAGATATATTTATCTTTTTCAATTTTACTCAAAATACCTGATACGTCTTTAGCCATTGCATTAAGATTTCGATCAATCATTGCAACCAGTAATGGTCGTCTTACTTCTTCTACACTTTGAAGTATTTCTTCATAGTTATCTACATAAATATAACTAATGATTGTTTTCTGCTCTGTATTGATGACTTCTAAATGTTTTTGCATTGTAACGTCGTAAATATACACGCTATAATACGAAAGATCTGCAGGTTTCTGAATAAGTACTGACCGCTCTGTTTCAATATGATGCTGATGCATGGAAAATTTTAATGTTTTATCATTGTAATTTAATTCAAATTCGACTGGTTGTTCATAGGTTGGATACTCTTGATCTTTGATTGATTCAAAGTATTCTGATATACTTTTCCCGATATTTTTAGGGTCTTCAACCAAATCATAAAATGCGTCATTAGACCATGCGATAATCCCGTTAGGATCTAGCAAACAGTGGGGAATATCAAAATGCATAAGATGTTCTTTTTGGATATCACTAATTTGAGTAGATAATTCAAGTGTTTCTTTAATTAAATATTTTCGCGTAAAAAAATACATGACACCAAAAACAATCAAGTTAAAAAATGCAGCCAACAAAGCCACAACACCAAATGGTCGATCAATTCCAATTGCATACATTGATAATATAAATAAAATCAAACAGCTGATTAATGGCCAAATAATAAAGGTATGTATACGAAAGCCAAGCTTTACTCTTTTTCTACTCATAATTTTCCTTTCTCACTTAAAATTATACAACCTATCCTATTATAGCATTAATTGAATAATTTACCAAGAATGTTATTACTTGTATTGAAAAAAGCTGATAGCATCTGCTATCAGC
>Ga0163223_100105_pt1 | contig 31902 bp, 31 predicted proteins | sample MSEWel2016_02_17_2_FD_113147 | JGI IMG/M metagenome (GOLD analysis project Ga0163223, IMG submission 113147) | Subsurface microbial communities from deep shales in West Virginia, USA - MSEEL Well Study Marcellus 5H_2016_02_17 ...
ATGGATTAAATTATAGTCAATTTGCCTTGGCTGACATTGAAAAGACAGAAAATGAAGAGACCTTTACCTTTACTATGACCTTAAAAAACACTAGTACAGTTGACGGAAAAGAAGTTATTCAAGTTTATGTTGAAGATGAAGAACCCAAAGGCAAACGTCCCATAAGAGAACTTAAAGGCTTCAAAAAAGTATTTGTTGCAGCAAAATCAGAAGAGTCAGTAACGATAACAATTGATAAAAAAGACATAGCACATTTAAGTCAAAAACTAAAATTTCATTTTGGCTTTTCTTCAAGAGATATAAAGATGATCATATAAAAAAGAGGCCTAGGCCTCTTTTTTATATGAATGTTACCCTTATTTCCTCACCAAGAGTTAAGTCAATATTTTTGGTATGATGTTGATATGTGATGGTGATTGTTTGGCTCTTGGCGGGTTGGATGGTAAGCTCAATCGTTTTCCCCCAAACTAAGTATACAAGATGTCCTTTTTTTAGTGCAATACTATCAAGCTTACCTTCACCAAAACCTAAATTACCAACCGGAAGAATATGGAGATGATCATTGATTTCGTGCACAAAAATTTCTGTGATTGCCCGCGTACCGCCGAAGTTGCCGTCAATTTGAAAAAGCTCGTCGCCGTCCATTTTTCGTCGATGTGAAGAGAAGAGGTTGGGACAGGTAAGCTCTCCAATCATAATATCCAAATATTTGCGAACATAGCTTGCCTCTTGAAAGCGAGCAAATAGGTTGATGATCCATGTACAATGCCAGCTAGTAAAATCGCCTCCATCAGCAACTCGCCGGTGCAAGGTTTTTTTTCCGGCTTCAATATAGTCAGGTCCCAATGAAAAAGCAAAATCATCCGGAAAAAAACCGACAAGATGGGATACATGGCGGTGACCGATGTCATTTTCAAGGACAGGTTCTTGCCATTCTTGTAAGTAACCCTCAGGATGAATGGGTATGGGCGGAAGTTGTTTCACTTTTTCACGTAGACTATTTGCAATGGACGAATCAGATCTGAAGTGTTGATATTTTTGGCAGAAAGAACCAATAAGCATTTGATCCATTGTTGTTGTGTCACTAACTGAAGCAAGATATCCATTTTCTAAGACATATTGATTTTCAGGGGAGGTTGAAGGACAGGTATGGTAATATCCGTCATCACCCTGAAAGAGCCATTCATCTAGGAATAGAGCCACTTGGTCCAAATAATTGAAAATAGATGCTTGGGTCTTTGTTTCCCCTTCTTCAAGGTGGTCAAACAGATGAAAGCTGAGCCATACGGGAGCCATTGGCCAAAAAGCCCAACTTGGAGAACCGTGAGCCGGAGAACAAGTGAACCAGGCATCGAGGTTATGGTGAAAAACAAGTTCGTGATTGCTTGCTTTTGCAGATAGGTTGACTAAAAAATGTTCAAGACTTTCATAGCTCTCATGAATACGACTAGTCTTAGCAGGCCAATAATTCATTTCTAAATTAATATTTGTTGTATAATTGCTGCACCAAGGTGCCCGAAGTTCTTCATTCCAGAGTCCTTGAAGATTTGAAGGAAGGGATGTCTTCCATGAACTGGAATAGAGGAGATAACGACCATAATGATAATATAAACTGATAAGACTTCCGTCTGTCGGGTCTGTACGATAAGATATACGGCGCAGATTGGTTGGGATGGCACTGTTTGGGTTATGAGGAAGAGACAAAGTGCTCCGTGAAAACAGTGCTTGCATATGATTGCGATGTTCTTGGCCGATGTCTTCCAAAGAGCTGGCTTTGGATAAATGATCGAGAGCATTTGCTCTTAATTGATTAAAGGATAATTCACTTACTTTTCCACCATCCACATAATTTGTTAAAATAGTCCATAAGAAAACAAGACCGTCATCAGTTACGCGTTTTTCGACAACAAGAACAGCTTTAACCGTTGATTGCTTATGGTCGTATTCTATAGGGAGATGACCTTCTTCATATGAAGGCACTTTACTTGGGCACTGTAGCTTGTAAAAATAATGGTCTTCAGTAGATTCAAAGCTTCCGTGTTCTAAGAATGGAAGCCAATTTAGGGATACGTGTTTCTTTCCGGTATATTGAATAAGGCCGATATTGTATTTGTGACTGATATAGCTAAATAGTTGGTCTTTGGAATTTTGACTTAAGGTAGATCCCGTTTCTAAGTCAAGCTCACGATAGGAACACTGAAAGGGTTTTTGGTCAAAAAGCAACTGGAGTTGACCCAAAGGAAGATAGGTTGATTTGTAATCTCCTTGTAAGTTTGTTTGAATAATTTTTTCTGCATCTTCAATGTAGCCTTCTTGTATAAGTTTTCTTGATTTTCTTAATGCGTCTTTATCCATAATCCCGAAATCATCTTTGGGATAGCCGGACCAAAGTGTTTTTTCATTTAAAGAAAAAAGTCCATTGCCATAATCCATAGCACCCAGTTTTCCATTACCGAGTGGTAAGGCTTCAACGAAACGCTTTGCTTCTTGATCAAACCATAGTTTTTTTGAATAGTCCATAGTGCCTCCTTAACATACTTATAGAATCTTATATAATTCATACTATACAGGAAAAGCAAAGTATCGTGTACCAATAAAATCATAGGTCAATTACCAAAAAAAAACGCAATCAATAATTCTGATTGCGTTTTTGGGGGAGTTTCAATGATGCCTTAGAAGCTTTCAGCTTTTTTTTCTTTACCATTATAAATCGATAAATCGACTTTATCCATCATGCGTCCTGATACAAGACCGGAAACAACAGAACCACTGACATTTAATGCCGTACGACCCATGTCAATAAGTGGTTCGATGGCAATAAGTAAACCAACTAAAGCAACAGGAAGTCCTAATGCCGATAATACTGTTAATGCGGCGAATGTTGCACCACCACCAACACCGGCAATTCCAAATGAAGCAAGAGCGGTTATAATGATGAGTTTAATCAAAAATCCGGGCTCGAGTGGATTTATGCCAACAGTTGGTGCAATCATCACAGCGAGCATAGCTGGATAGATTCCTGCACATCCATTTTGACCGATGCTTGTTCCTAGAGAAGCAGATAGGTTGGCATGTCCTTCTGAAACACCAAGATCATCAATTTGAGTCTCTACATTTAGAGGTAGAGTCCCTGCGCTACTTCGTGATGTGAAAGCAAAAGATAGTACCGGTGCTATTTTCTTAAGATAGGTCAATGGATTCAATTTTACAAAAGTAAGTATAATTAAGTGAATAGCAAACATAATTATAAGTGCAACATAGGATGCAAGCACAAAATTAAACAGCCTTAAGATTTCACTGAAATTACTTGTTGAGACCATTCGTGTCATTAAAGCAAGAACACCATAGGGTGTTAGTCGAAGAATTAGGGTAACTAACCGCATAACGACATCATGGAGTGATTGGATTAAATCAACGAAAAATGCAGCAGACTCAGGTTTTTTACGTTTGAGGCCAATGACAGCAATCGCTAAAAGTGTTGCAATTAAAACGGTTGAAAGCGTGGATGAACTTTCTTGACCGGACATTGCGTATATTGGATTCATAGGAATTATTTCAATAAGCTGCTGTTGAATAGGTTTGGATTGAAAGTCGTCTAGTCTTGATTCTAAACGTTCGCCGGCTTGAATCTCAGCATCACCAGATACCAATCCTTCAGAAGAGAGATTAAATACACTGGCTGTTGTAGCACCTACAAATGCCGAGATTGCTGTTGTAGTTAGTAGTATGGCAATAATTAAGGATGCCATTTTACCTAAGTTTTTGGAATCTTGAGAAATGATAGCATTAATGATTGATACAAAGATGAGTGGAATAACGATCATACGTAATAATCGAACATATCCGGTTCCAATGATTCCAAACCATGTATTTGATTCCTGTACGACGTTGGATCCGTTTCCATAGATTAATTGAAGGATTGCACCAAATACAATACCAAGAACTAATCCTAAGAAAACCCGCTTTGTAAAAGAGATGTGGCGTTTTTGCATTTGATACAATCCCAATACCAATAAAAGCATTACAACCACGTTAATAATAATTGCTACAGTAGTGTTCATATAATTCCTCCTTGTCATATAACATATTATTTATATATGTTACATATGTTATTGAGTACATCATAGCAGAAACAGTATTCTATGTCAATATATTTGTTTTTATCCTATACTTGCGTCTGCGAGTAATCTAACAGAACAAGTCGATGTGTTTAATGTTTAAAGGTAATTTTTAAATACGTCACCGACAAAGCTTGCGTAAACACGAGCACCGGATTCTGTGGGGTGAGTTTTGTCGGGCATATACATGTCGGATACGCACTTTTTAGAACAGTTATTGAGATAATTTGTGCTATAAAGACCTAGGTCAATAATGGAGATATTACGATTTTTAGCGAATTGAAGCATACTCTCCCGATATTGTCTAAAGCTAATCGGGATTTGATGAGCATCATTATAATGTGATCTAGCAATAGGAGTGACAAGAATCATGGTTGCTCCTTTTTTTGTGCACACAGATACATATTGATTTAGATAGTAAGGAAAATCGCTAACGGAAACATAACGTTCCGGTCGATCTTTCGATGCATCATTATGTCCAAACTGAACGAGGAGAAAATCTCCTGATTTAATGCTAGTTTCGATTGCAATCAAACGATTTTCTTCTATAAAAGAACGTGAGCTTCGACCACCTATTGCGTGATTGGAAACAGTGAATTTATCAAGTTCAATATATTCACTTAAAAACTGTCCCCAGCCACATTGTGGATAGCTATCTCTGGTATAACTTTGTACAGTAGAATCACCGGCAAGAAAAATTGTTGGCATAGTATAGCTCCTTTATAATACCATTTTTTATTTAATGACTATAACTACTTTAGCATAAAATCCTTGTACTTTTGTTCATAATTTGTTCATAAATGTGTTAAGTTAAGGTTAATTCGTTATCTTATTATAGGTATATCAAGAGATGGAGGAAAACATATGTATAGAAATGAATTGAAATATATTATTGATTCAAACACTGCACAAGTAATGAGTCGACGAATACAACATGTATGCCCATACGATCAAAATTCAGATGATCAGGGTTTTTACCAAGTGACGAGTTTATACTTTGATGATTATTCAAATAGTGCACTTGGCGATAATATTATTGGACAAATGAAACGCAAAAAATATCGTATACGTATTTATAATGGTGGTCAAAAACATATACGTTTGGAAAAAAAAGTGAAACATAATCAAGTTGGATTCAAAGCGTCAGCAAAGCTAACATTCGAGCAGTATCAGATGATTATTAATGGAGAGTATGAAAAATTAAGAATGAGCTCTGACGAAGAACTCATTCAGGAATTCTGTCTTGATGGAATTCGGCGAAAACTAAAACCCAAAGTCATTGTTGATTATGACCGGCAAACCTTTGTATATAATTACGGGGATGTTCGAGTGACTTTCGATCATGACATAAGGCATTCAACCCACGGACAAGACCTGTTTGATAGTAATAATTTATATGTACCGGCTTTAGAGCCAAACCAAGTTGTTCTTGAAGTGAAATATACTGGGTTTTTACCCATGCACATTAAAAATCTTGTACAGCAAAATGTTGCCAAAAGACAAAGCGTATCTAAATATACATTATGTCGAAGCAAGCAATATTAGAAAAGGGGAAATAATAAAATGACGATTAATGATATATTTAAAAATGATTTTATTGAACAAACAACAGGCGCTTTATCCTTATTAGAAATGTGTATTTCATTTATAGTTGCGATCATTATTGGAGTCGGTATATTTTATGTCTATAAAAAAACATTTCAAGGTGTTATGTACTCAAAAACATTTAATGTATCGCTTGTTGTATTAAGTATGATTTCAGCCATGATTATTATTGGAGTCACGAATAATATTGTTTTATCATTAGGTATGGTGGGAGCACTTTCAATTGTTCGTTTTAGGACCTCGATAAAAGATCCGATTGATGTTGTTTATATGTTTTGGGCAATTGGAACCGGTATTATTACCGGTGCAGGATTGTATATTTTAGCACTTATTTCATTTATTTTTATTACAAGTGTTTTACTATTTTTTAATAATATGGATCTTCGGTTAGAACCATATCTTCTTATAATATCTTATATCAATAGTGAAGCTGAAGAAAAAATATTTGGTGAACTTGATTCATCGCTTAACCAATATAAGATTAAATCAAAAACAAAAGTACCCTCTCAATATGAGTTAACCATTGAGATCAGAACAAAATCAGATAAAAGTAACTTAGTAAATGCAATCGATCAAATAAATGATGTTATTAGTGTAGCCATGTTAAGTTATGATGGCGACTATGCAGCATAGGAGGAATTAAAGTGAAAAAACGAATAAGTAAAGTAATCAGTTTAACCGTCATTATTGCAATGTTATCAGCATGTGGCTCAATGCAAGTGCCAGATATAACGGATGCAGCAGAAACAAATACCAATAATTTAAATGAAAAGGTGGAAGAGAGTGTAGTAATTTCATTAGAAGGTAATTCGGCATCTAGCGACAGTGATTACGTATTGATTGATGAGGATTCCATTGAAATAACTGGAATAGGATCGTATAAACTTGTAGGAGATTATAATGGACAGATTCGTATTAATACAGAAGAAGAAGGACAAGTTCAGCTAATATTAGCCGGTGTAAATTTAACAAATAATTCTGATGCACCAATTTATATCGAACAGGCAGATGAACCTGTGATTACTGTATTACAAGACACGAATAATAAGATTGAAGATACATCTGTTTACCTAGAAGAAGAGGCAGAAGACTTAGGGATAGAAAGAACAAACGGAGCCATTTACTCAAAAGAAGATTTAGTCATTAATGGCACAGGTGACTTGACGATTACAACAAGTGATAAAACTGCAATTTTAAGTAAAGATGATTTAATAGTCTATGATGTTATACTTAGTATTGTTGCAGGTAGAAATGGTATTAAAGGAAACGATTTAGTACATATATCCGGTGCTACACTAGATATTCAAGCAAAACAGAAAGGAATTCAATCCGATATACTGGTTGATATAAAATCAGGTACAATCCAAGTTAATAGCATTGATGACAGCATACATAGTAATGATACTGTGCTGATTCAATCAGGAAATATTACGTTGACAACTGAAGATGACGGAGTACATGCAGACCAAATACTTCAAATTGATAGTGGTGTTATTTTAATTGAAGACTCATATGAAGGACTTGAAGCCAAAGATATTATTATCAATGATGGTGAAGTGACCATAAATGCAAGTGATGATGGAGTAAATGCTACAGATGGATCTACAGAAATGCTTGGTCGAGGTGATATGATGGAAGGGAAAACTTATGATTTTGGTTTGCATATTAATGGAGGAATATTATCGATTAATAGTTATGGAGATGGATTAGATTCAAATGGAAATGTTTGGATGACAGGTGGTAAGCTAATTATAAGTGGTCCTATAAACAATGGTAACGGAAGTCTGGATTATAATGGTACCTTTGAAATGACAGGTGGAGACTTAGTTGCAGTGGGAAGTAGCGGTATGTTACAAACTCCAAGTCAGGTATCTACGATTAATACAATGGTCATAGGCTTTGATTCTGCAATGAATGCAGGCGTCAAAATACGTATAACAAACGAAACTGAAGAAACGTTAGTAGAGCTTTTACCGGAAAAAGCATTTGAAAGTTTAATCTATTCTTCTATTGATTTGCAAGTAGGTAAGTCATATAATGTATACATTAATGACGAACTATATACATCCATAGAACTAACAGATACGATAACGACATTTGGAACAACAGGTGGCATAGGTAGTGGACCTCAAAATGGAAGACAAAAAGGTGAGCGTCCTTCGTGGATAGAAGGCGAGATACCTCTACATCCTAACGGTGAAGATCCACTTGAATTACCTCAAGAATAGCCTTTGAAAGGAAAACCATATGAAAAAAATAACTATCTTAATTGTTGATGATGATCCTAGATTACTTGAGATGATTCGAATGATCCTTGAAAACAGAGGATATCAAGTCATTGAAGCCACAAATGGTGAAGAAGCGATTACAATGACTAAAGTTATGGAGCCGGATTTGATATTACTAGATGTTATGATGCCTGTAATGGATGGATTCACGGCGTGCAAACGTATTCGAGATTATTCATCTTGTCCAATTATCATGCTGACAGCAAAAGGTGAAGATTATGATCAAGTCGCCGGTTTAGAAAATGGGGCGGATGATTATATGATTAAACCTTTTACACCTATGGTTTTAGCGGCACGAATTGAAGCGGTTCTAAGACGTGTAGGGCAAGAGAAAAAGTCTTCTAAAGATGAGAATAGTCTTGTGTTTGGAGAGGTAATTATTGATATAAAAGGAAGAAGTCTTATCCTCCAAGGAAATCGAACAGATTTAAAACGTAAAGAATTTGACCTGCTTGTCTATCTCGCAACGAACCATGGGATTTCTCTTAGTCGAGGTCAAATACTCGAAAAAGTTTGGGGATATGATTACTTAGGTTCAGAAAGTACTGTCGATACACATGTTAATCGTTTACGAAAACAACTAGGAAGCTATGGCGATTATCTACAAACTGTACGTGGATATGGTTATCGTTTTGAGGTGAATTATGAAGAATAAGGCAATTTCAAAACGCTTAACAATTCAAGTCATGGGCTTTATGCTAAGTTTTTCAGTGGTTCTTCTATTGGCGAATTCATTGCTGTTAAAACCTCTATATTATCATTCAGTAAAAATGGATATGATAGAAGGTATGGAATTATTAAGTGCAATTGAGTATTCAGATGATGAATGGAGAAGTGCAATTGGAAATCTAGATCCCGGGCATAGTTATGATATTACAGTAGAGCAGTTTGGAGAAATCGTCTATTCTTCATCACGAGAGATTGGAATTCGTGGACCGAATGATTTTGACCGTAATGATCGGCCAGAGTTGAAAAAACCTTTTATACCAACTCAATTTGTAAAAGATTGGTCGTGGATTAATCAGACAACTCAGCTAGGAACCCTTTATGATGAGAAAGAAGGAACACATCTTTTTATTGCAAAGATGGTTATTGATGAAGAAACGACCATATATTTAACTCAAGGAATTGAACCCATATTAAATAGTATTCGCCAAGCCAATATACTTCTTATAAGTGTAACGTTTCTTTTTCTAATGATTGCGAGTTTTATGATAACTCGACTTTCAAAACGATTTACTCGCCCTATTCGAATGATGCAAACGCATGTAGGTGAACTTTCCAAACTAAATTTTGACCACGAGTTAATTATTGAAACAGGTGATGAGTTGGAAAATTTAAGTACAGATATTCATCAGTTAGCTATCAAGTTAAAAGACGCATTAAATACATTACAAAAACAAAATATACAACTCGAAAATGATGTCGAATCACAGAGGAAGTTTATTTCAAATGCGTCTCATGAGCTTAGAACACCCCTTGCATTAATTAAAGGTTATGCAGATGAAATTACACAAGGATTTGTTAAAGACCGAGATCAAGAGCATAAGTATATTAAGTATATAGCTGAAGAATCAACAAAAATGAAACGATTATTAAATGAAATACTCGAACTTTCTCGAATTGAAAGTGGTTATATGGATTTTTATTATGAAAACATAGTTTTAAAAAAAGCAATTGAGAATTTTATAGAAAAATATTATGGATTCATTGATGAACAGAAACTAAATATTTCCCTTGAATTAATTGATGGGATTGGAAATGTTGATCCTGTCCGATTTGAACAGATTTTAGCAAATTATCTATCAAACGCAGGAAAATATTGTAGTTATACAAAGAACATCACTATTCGTATAGAAGAAAAAAAAGACGTGTATCGAATTTCAGTCATTAATTCAGGACAACCTATCCCACAAAAAATCATGAATTATATTTGGGATGGATTTTATAAAGCAGATGAAGCAAGAGGCACCGATAGAAGCAGCTATGGTTTGGGTCTATCTATTGTTCGAGCCATACAAAATGTTTCAGGACAAGCATATGGATGTTACAATGAAGAAAATAATGTTGTTTTCTGGTTTGACGTCATAAAAGTTTCATAAATCACAACATTAAAAAAAGCCTTACGATAACAAAAAATATGTTATCGCAAGGCTTTTTATTTGCTTATTTAAGAGGTGTATCGGAGGTTTCTTCATCAATTTTAGACTCTGCTTTTTTAAGCATATTGGCAGCAAATTGACGCCCACCAACACCAAATGCTATGGCAAAGGCAATAGCTATTGCGCTTAAGACAATTATAAATAAGGTGTTTACAATGGTTTGAGCGATACCTAATTGATTAAAAACCATAAAGGCAGCTAAAACCATAATAGCAGTTTTGGCAGCCATAATGGATAGGTTAGCTTTTGGAAAATTCTTGCGAATCAATGATTCTACCCATGTTGTTAATAAAAGTGCAAGTCCGATAATGATGAGTGCACTAATTGCAAATGGTAAATATGCAATAATAGCAGCACCTACAAATTGCAGTACATCGAGTTGAAGAACATTAATGGCTTCAACGACAAATAAAAGAATGATAATGTATCGAACAGATTCACCGATAATTTTTGAGAGTGAAGGTATATTATCTGCATCTGCTTTTGGAGCGATTTTTTTTAGAAGCGTATCTGCACCAACACCTGCAAGCAAAGCAATTAATAGATTGGCAGCGATTCGGCTAATAAATATTCCGACAATAAGAATGCCGATGGCTACAAAAATATTTGGTAAAAATAAAAGAATTTTATTAAGCATCATAATCGCCGGTTCTGAAATAGCAGTAATTCGAAGTGCTTGTAATGCAGCGATAACTACAGGAATCAGAATAAGAATGTAAACGACATAAGACAATACAGATGATATTGTTGTCGAATCTTTTGCTTCAATACCGGCTTTTTCTTGAAGTTTGTCGACGCGTAAACGTACTAATATTGGTTTTAATAATTGACGGATAATATTGGCAATAAAAAAACCAATAACAAGTATAATAACAGCAACAAGAAGATTAGGAATAAAATTTAAAAAAGTGGATACAAGTTCAGAAATAGGTCGAGAAACATTTTGCATACCTAAGCGGTCGAGTGCACCGGGTAAGAACAATAAGAAAACAATAAAGAAAACGAGTTTTCCAATAAATTCAATTGAACTACCGGTTTTTTCATCAGCCAATCCAAGTTTATCTGTATATTTGTCTGCTTTGAATTTTTTTAGTCCTGAAGTTGTAATTACCTTTGCAATAAAAGCAACCAAAAAGGCTAAAATCAAAATCAAGATTGCTGAAATAACAGAAGGAATTGAGTTAAAAAAAGAGTTGAGTAAATTTTGTACATACGTCATAAAAAATACCTCCATTTCATAATATATATTATAGTTACCTTCACTATAAGTATATCATAAAAAAAAGTTATTTTAAAATATGTAAATCTCTGACTTTGGTTTTTTTCCATACGCCAGTGAGTATAAGAATAATGGCGACAGTTGCAGCGACAAGATTACTTATACTAATTGCATACCAAACGGCAGTAGCGCCAAGTGAAGTTAGGTTTCCGAGTATAATGATAAGCGGAATGCGTATAAGCCAAAGGCGACTTGCATCTAAAAACATGGCATGTAGCGTATGCCCGGATCCGTTTAATAGACCAAGTGCACAATTGAAGAATGAAATACTCCATGTGGTCATGGCAAGAGCACGTAAATAAAAAGTTCCGTGTCGAATAACTTCCTCAGTACTTGAGAATATAGACACTAGGTTGGGGGCAAAAAACCATAAAATAGAGGACGTCATTATCAGGAAAATAAGTGCAAGCAAGATGGATATGCGATACGCTTTAGCCACACGTTCGACCTGGTTTGCGCCTAGGTTTTGTCCGGTTATCGTTGTTAGGGCAGCGCCGACGCCGATAGCCGGCATAAAAGCAAGTGAATTCAATCGATTACCGATACCTAGAGCTGCAACAGCAGCATCCCCGTATTGAACAACGAATCCGAAAAGAATGATAAAGCCGAAAGCCACACCACTGCTTCCAAGCGATGAAGGGATTCCGATGCGAATCAACATCTTCATTTTTTGAAGATTAAATCTTAAATCGTAAGGTTTGATTTTGATATAGTTGAGTCCTTTCGATAAACGGAATATTCCAAAAAGGGATAGAGGAACCATGGATAATACCGTAGCCCAAGCTGCGCCACTTATTCCCATATTAAAGACAAAGATAAATATTGGGTCAAGTATAATATTTAATATTGCGCTAGAGGCATTTAATATAAGAGGTGTAATTGTATCTCCCTGCGCTTGATTTATAGCTAGAAAAATATTCATCATAAATAAAAAAGGGACTTGGATAAATATAATGCGTAAATATAGGATACTTTCTGAGAGTAATAGACCTTTCGCACCCATTAATTTAACAATGGCAGGTGTAAAAATCATTCCGAAAGTACAAGCAATGATTCCAAAGAAAAGGGCAAATATGTAAAGTTGTTGTGCTGTATCATTGGCATCTGTAATTTGATTGGCACCGATATATTGAGAAATCATGGCAGCTCCGGCTACAGCAATACCGGTTGCAAAAGAAATGGTGAAAAATGAAACCGGCCATACAAAGTTGACAGCGGCAACCTGAACGTCACCAATACGTGATACCCAAAAGGCGTCGCCAAGATTATATAATGATTGAATCAGATTATTCAACATAATCGGAATAGCAAGAGTCAAAATAGCTCGAACTAAACTTCCTTTTAAAATTAATTGTCGGTTTTTTTCCATTATAGATCCTCCGTAAATGTTATCTATCAAGAAATATAGCATGTTTTGATCGAATAAACAATCGTTTTACTAGAAGAATATCGAACAAAGTTAGTAGAATCGTATAAGATTCTCGGAAAACAAGAAAAATACTATAATATTTTCACAAAAAACATATTGAAATAGGCAGATGTAACAAAATTGTTGTTTTTCCTTGCCAAAGTGACAACATGTGTGTAGAATAAGATTGTCACCAAGAAACAACTTGGAAAAAATATAAAGTTGTCACAAGGAGGAATTATGAAAAAAATTATTGGAGTAGCACTGAGCTTAATGCTGGTTCTAGCATTATCTGGATGTGCTGAGGAAGCAAAAGAAATTAAAATCGGAGAAGGCGACTGGGATAGTAATGCATTCCACGATCAAATCGCAAAATTTATTATTGAAAATGGTTATGATACAGATGTGAATGTGGTCACGGCAGATACAGCAGTTATGGTCTCTGGAATGAAAACAAATGATATTGATGCAACGTTAGAATTGTGGTCAGACAATGTACCGACTTATCAAGACGATCTTGCTAATGGCGATTATGAAGAACTTGCAATCAATTTTGATGATAATCAACAAGGTATTTATGTTCCGACCTATTTAGTCGAAGGCGAAAATGCCTTGGCACCGGACCTTAAAACAGTTGAAGACTTAAAAGACTATGCTCATTTATTTCCAAATCCAGAGAATCCGGATGAAGGAATCATCTACGGAGGACCTGAAGGATGGTCGGCAACAGCCATGCTTCATAATAAAATGGAAGCTTATGGATTAGATGAATATTATAATTTTAAAACGATTGATTCAAATGCAACCTTATCGGCAACATTAGCTTCAGCCTATGCGAAAGAAGAACCATGGGTTGGATATAACTGGGAACCAACATGGATTATGGGAATTTATGATATGACCCTACTTGAAGATAGTGAATATAGTCCTGAAGACTTTGAACAAGGTATTGGTGCCTTCCCAGCAGTTAAAGTTACGGTATGTGTAAACAGTGAATTTGAAGAAAATCACCCTGAAGTATATGAGTTTTTAAGTAATTATGAAACGTCATCAGCAGTTACAAGTGCAGGACTTGGATATATGCAAGAAAACGAAGTTGAAGCAGAAGATGCTGCGATGTGGTTCTTGGTTGAACATGAAGAGATGTGGAAGCCCATGGTAAGCGAAGAAGCTTATGATAAAATTATTGAAGCATTAAGCGAATAGGAGTGAATAATTTGTTAGATTTTCCTGAAAAATTAAGTTTTGAAATAACAAAGCCAATTGATGCAGCTGTTGATTGGATGCTACAAAACTGGGGGATTCTTTTTGATCTTATACAAGGTTTTGTATTGATGGTATTTAATTTAGTCGAATCAGGATTAAATATTATTCCATGGTGGTTAATGATTATCGGTGTTTTTATAGCTGGTGTTAGACTCTATAATTGGAAAACAGGAACTGTTTTATCCCTGATGCTATTAACGATTGGCTTATTCGGGCTGTGGGATCTAATGATTTATACGCTTGTCATTGTTATTGTGGCTGTTCTTGTATCGATACTCATCGGATTACCGGCAGGGATTTTAATGGCTAAATCGGAAATGGCGAAACGTATTATGTTACCCATCCTTGACGGAATGCAAACCATGCCTAGTTTTGTCTATTTATTACCGGCGGTCATGTTTTTCGGCCTTGGTAAAGTAGCGGCTCTGATTGCAACAACAACTTATGCAATACCACCGCTAATCCGTTTGACATACCTTGGAATATCAAATGTGGATAAAGAGGTTATTGAAGCCGGGAAATCCTTTGGATCAACGGCTCGTCAGATGTTAATAAAAATTGAATTTCCACAAGCCTTATCTTCAATTATGACAGGCGTCAATCAAACAACAATGATGGCCATGGCGATGGTTGTTATTTCATCAATGATTGGTGCAGAAGGTATTGGACAAGAAGTACTCGTCGCAATACGACGTATAGAGGTTGGACGTGGATTTCAATCTGGAATTGCGATTGTATTCCTAGCGATCATATTAGATCGTTTGCTACAAGGAACAACAAGTCGTTTAAAGAAAGGTAGTGAGTAAACTGGCTAAGAATAAAGTTGAAATCAAAAATTTGACGTTAGTGTTCGGAAAGAAGAAAGAACGCGCGCTAAAAATGCTTGACGACGGTATGTCAATACAAGAAATTCGAGAAAAAACAGGATTAGCCGTTGGAGTTAATAATGTAAGCCTTGATATTGAAGAGGGTGAAATGTTCGTCATTGTGGGATTGTCTGGTAGTGGAAAATCTTCATTAATACGATGTATGAATATGCTTAATGTACCAACCCGTGGAGAGTTGCTTATTGACGGAGATAACATTTGTAACTATAATAAAGATCAGTTACGACAACTTAGACGAAAAAAAGTAGCAATGGTTTTTCAACATTTCGGTTTATTAAGTCATCGTACGGTTATGGATAATGTGGAATATGGCTTGGAAGTCCAAGATGTGGAACCTTCGGTACGAGTAGAAAAGGCACAAGAAGCAATTCGACTTGTTGGTCTTGAAGGCTGGGAACAATATTATCCCCATCAACTTAGTGGCGGTATGAAGCAACGTGTCGGACTCGCAAGAGCCTTAACAAATGAGCCTGAGATTTTACTAATGGATGAGCCTTTTAGTGCACTAGATCCTTTGATTCGCCGAGATATGCAAAAAGAATTGTTAAGTATTGAAGATTATATGGACAAGACGATTATTTTCATTACTCACGATATGAATGAAGCCTTTAAACTAGGAGATCGTGTAGCCTTATTAAAAGATGGCGAACTTGTGCAAGTCGGTAAGCCGGATGAATTTTTTGAAAATCCTGCTGACGATTATGTGAAAAGTTTTATCGAAGATGTGGATAAATCCAGAATATTAAAAGTAAAAACAATTATGCGCGAGCCAATTGTATTAGCGCATTTAGGTGATACTTCTGATGCAATTAATTCACAACTTAAAGATAAAGAGCGAGATTTTTGTTATGTTGTTAATAGTAATAATGAACTTGAAGGGTATGTTGAACAAAAAACATTGGAAGAAAATCCGGGTCAAACTATCGATGCATTTGTCATTGAAGATCACGAAGCGATTAACCGAAATGCATTTGTGTTTGATACCTTTGCTAAGTTAAATGAAAGCGATTATGATATTGCTGTTATTGATAAAAAACAACGTTTACGTGGTGTCATCAGTAATGAAGATGTTGTATCTGCTTTATCTCATTAGGAATTTTGAGGAGGCACCCAGATGGCAAAAAAAAATAGTGAACCGATTTATATGCGAGTAGCCATGGATGTGGCCGGCCGTATTGTGAAAGGTGAACTAAAAGAGGGCCAAAAAATTAGTGGGCGAACGACCTTTGCCGGAGAATATAGTGTGTCTCCGGAAACGATTCGTAAATCAATGGGCCTTTTAGAGGAAATGAATATTGTAACGGTAGAACATGGTACCGGAATTTATGTTGCGTCTAGCCAAAAAGCTGAAGAATTCATCGAAGTATATACAATACGTGCCAGTATTAACGAATTAAAAGAAGATCTGATGGAACTCTTGGCACAGCGAGACGCGATTGAGAAGAAAATGAATCAGACCGTAAATTCAATTGTTGATTATTCAAGTCGCTTTAAAAATGTTGAACAGGTGGTCGTTCATGACTATCATTTAGCATTTGACTGTGAACAATTTGAGAAATCGATTGAAGAATTAAAGATATGGGAAAATACCGGAGCAACAGTCGTCGGTATTCGTCGTGAGGGACGAACCATATTATCTCCTTCACCCAAGGATACCATTAAACTTGATGACCGACTCTTATATGTTGGTGATCCTCAGTCAAGTATACGTTTGGGTGAATATATGCGCCAGCAAATGGAAGATGAACAATAATAATAGGACTATCGACTGAAATTTTAGTCGATAGTCCTATTTTTTTCTGGTAATATATACGCAAATCAGATAATTAATGGTATAATTAAACTAGTTTAGTTATATGTAAAGGAAGCAATAAGATGAAGAAGATAGATGGTTATATCGAAGAAGCCAGAACTTATGCACATAGCCAACCAAAGCTGGCATATGAAAATGCAGAAAAGGCTTTAAAACTTGCAATTACATATAGATCAAAATCAGATCAAGCCCAGGCATATTTTTTCATGGCGCTTGCGTGTCGCGTCATGTCGGATTATGTTAATGGCTTATCAAGTGCGCTAAAAGGGTTAGATCTTTTTGAATTGATTAGCGATCAGCTTGGCATTATGAAAACTCGAAATATTATTGGTATTATATATTTTTATTATGGGGATTATGCAAGTGCCTTAGAAAATTTTACTATCGCCTTAAACTTGTCGGAGGAAGTGAATGATCCCAATATGTATTCTTCTGTTGTTAACAATATTGGCGAAGTCTATCGCGAAGCAAAAGAATATGAAAAAGCCTTAATCTATTATACAGACGCACTTGAGATGACGATAAAGTATATTCAAGATCCCCAACTAGAATTAAATGCGGCATCGATTTATCTAAATATTGGTGAAATCTATTTTTTAATGAAAAACTATGATAGGTCCCTTGAACATATCCATAAATCCCATGAACTAGCTATAAAACATAATAATATTATTCTCATTGGCGAAACAGAGACAAAACTAGGACGGGCAATGATTCAAGCAGAGAAATATCAATTGGCCGAGAAGCACTACCATATTGCACAAGAAAAATATCATGAAATAGACAATAAATTCTTTAAAATCGAGTTGCTAATAAATCAAGCAGAACTTTGCGAAATACTTGGTAAGGATCCATTTGACTATTTACAAAAGGCTTTAAAAGATGCGGTAGAACTACAACTTGATTCAAAAATAAGTTTAATCTACAAAGTATTATCGGATTACTATGAAAAAACAGGTGACTATAAAGAAGCCTTAAAATATTACAAGTTTTTCTCAATGAAGGAAAAAGAAATTGAAGCATCAAATCTGTCCCAGAAACTAGAAATCCTATCCTTAGAACTTGAGCACAGCAAGGATAGAAAGGATCATCGACAAATACGCGAAGTGACGCGAAAGCTACGTAAAGACGTTATTTATATTAATAAAGAATTAGATGAAATAAAAAATAAAAATATAAAGTTAATGAATGATAGTATGATGGATGAATTGACCAAAACCTATAATCGTCGAGGAATTCATCATCACTATTCTGAATTTTTGGTGAGAAATGATGGGAACACATCAAAGCTTGTTGCTGTTTATATGATCGATATTGATTATTTTAAAGCATATAATGATTCTTTAGGACATATTCAAGGCGACATATGTTTGAAAAAAGTTGCAGAGGTACTCAAAAAAATCCCTTGTAAAGATTATTTTGTCGGACGATTTGGTGGGGAAGAATTTGTGGTTATTGCAAAAATTAAAAGTCTTGACAATGCAAAGACTTTGGCTGAGTATATGCGTAAACGTGTGGAAGCATTAAAGCTAGAATATAATTTTGATGGAGAAAAACGGTTTTTAACCATAAGTATTGGTGCTTATGTTGTTGACAATCATGATAGTGAGGTCCTCCAGATTATTGACCAGGCAGATCAAGCTTTATATGAAGCCAAAAAGCAAGGTAGAAATCGAGTCGTTTTTTATGGAAAGGAAGAAAAATGAGTCCAAGTTGCTTATTATGTGGTGGAGAAACACAGTTACTTCGACACCCCAAAATTGCTGATTATTATTGGTGCCAATCTTGTGATTATATTTTTAAAGCTCAAGAACATATTATACCTAAAGAGGCAGAATTGAAAATCTATGAAGGACATAATAATTCCATTGACGATCCAAGATATGTTGACTATTTTAAGTCCTTTATTGACAGTGCAATTGTTGATTATGGACCGAAAGGAAGAGTAGGCTTAGATTTTGGGAGTGGACCATCTCCGGTCTTGGCACAAATCTTGGAAGGTGAATATGGCTATAGTATGGATATCTATGATAAGTTTTATTCGCCCAATCCGGTCTATCAAGGAAAACAATATGATTTAATCACGTCAACAGAAGTGGTTGAACATTTAAGAAATCCTATCGAGTACTTTAAACTTTTTAAGTCACTACTTAAACCGGATGGCGTCTTGGCTATAATGACACAGTTTCATCCCCAAGCAAGCGGGGACTTTATTAATTGGCACTATATGCGTGACAGAAGTCATATTTCTTTTTTTACAAAGAGAACAATGGAATTTATTGCAAAAGAAACAGGATTCAAAATAGTATATACAAATGATGTACGATATGTAACAATGAAACATAGATTCAGTTGACGTAAGTCAACATGAATGCTAGAATAACATTAAATACATGGTTCAATTCAATATGCTTGAATTGATTAAACTGGAAAGAGGTGAAAATCCTCTACGGTCCCGCCGCTGTAATGGGGAGGACAATGCATGATGCCACTGGTAACTCGGGAAGGCGCATTGTCTGATGAACCAGAGTCAGAATACTTGCCTGTATGATTACACTAAACCTCTACGAGCGATGGAGAACGTGACATTATTTTCTTAAAAGATAAGTCTGACGTTTTACATAGCGTCAGTTTTTTTTATGCGCTATAATAGGAAATTTTGTCGAATTTTTCTCACTTGAGAGCAATTATTTCAAGGAGGATGACAATGAAACAAGGAAACAAAATTATTTTTTCAGTCGTATGGATTTTACTTGTAACCCCGCAACCGGCTTTTGCAATGCATATTATGGAGGGCTATTTATCACCTTTATGGGCTTTGTTTTGGGCGGTAATATGCCTGCCTTTTTTACTCATTGGAATCAAGCATATAAGACAATTGATTGAAGAAAATGGAGAGAATATCGTCATTATTGCGATGGCGACAGCATATGTTTTTATGCTATCGGCATTGAAAATACCTTCCTTGACAGGAAGTTGTTCCCATCCCACCGGTGTTGGACTAGGGGCGATATTATTAGGCCCTTGGGCAATGAGCGTAATTGGCCTTGTTGTTCTATTATTTCAGGCAATCTTATTAGCACATGGAGGATTATCTACACTGGGAGCAAATACATTTTCAATGGCAATTGTTGGTCCTTTTGTAGCTATAGCCATCTATCATTTTATTTTAAAAATGAATGGAAAAAAAGCACTTGCTATATTTATGGCTGCAATGTTAGGCAATTTAGCAACATATTGTGTTACAGCCATTCAACTAGCATTGGCTTGGCCAAGTTTAGAATCAGGTTTTTGGGGAGCTTTGCTTGAGTATTTAAGTATTTTTGCTATAACACAGCTACCATTAGCAATTTCAGAAGGTATTTTAACGGTATTAATCTATAATACAATAGCAACGTACATGCCAAAAAAAATATTCGGTTCGAGAAAGAATGGGCTCAAGGAGGAAATCTTATGATTAATAAAAAAACGACAATTATTCTTCTCATAATTATGATAGTACTTATAGTCGCTCCTTTATATTTAAAATCCGGAAGTGCCTTTGAAGGTGCCGATGGGTTAGCGGAAGAAGCGATAATGTCTGAATATCCGGACTATGTACCATGGATAAACAGTCTCTTTGAACCGCCAAGTGGAGAAATTGAAAGTTTATTATTTAGCCTACAAGCAGCCATGGGTGCCGGTATTATTACATATATTATTGGATATTATCGAGGAAAAAATGCGATTAGATAAAATAGCTCATCATTCCGGATTAAAGAAGGTCGATGGAAAATGTAAACTGAGTATCATGTTTTTGCTTTTGATGGTTGTATTTATTGGAAGCAATTGTTTATTAAACGGATGTATCGGACTCATGCTCCTAGTTATTCTTAGAAAAGTCGGAAAGACGGATCTAAAAGAAATCATAAAATTTTTAATGATACCCAGTAGTTTTATTTTTATGAATATACTGTCTTTCGCATTTGAAGTGAAATTAGGCGCACATGTTTATTTTACTCTCCCTGGTTTAGTACTCGGATTGCGTACAGGATTTAATGCAATGATGAGTATGATTGTTGTGGTTTCTTTTTTGGCAACAACACCCTTACCACAAATGTTGAGAACCTTTATACAGTTTAAAGTACCTCAGGTCCTTATCGATATTATGCGATTGTCATATCCAATGATTTTTATTGGATATGACATCCTATTTAATATTTCCAGAGCACAAAAATCTAGATTAGGATATAGTGGCTTTCGCAGAACATATATGTCCTTAGGCTATCTTGGAGCACGATTGTTTCAACGTTTATATCAACATGGCATCGAGTTATATCAATCAATGTTATCTAGGGGATATGGAAAGGAAATATAAAATGCTACGATTTGAACATGTATCTTATTCTTATCAAAATTCAAGTGAGAAAGCGCTTGATGATGTTTCCTTTACGGTTAAACGGGGTGCAAAAGTGGCCTTAATGGGAGCGAACGGAGCCGGAAAATCCACCGCTATGTGTATGATGAATGGACTGATTCAACCGGATTTTGGAAAAATATATTTTCAAGAAAGTCCGATTGAATATCGAAGAAAACCTTTAAAAAAACTTAGACAAAATATAGGTATCGTTTTTCAGAATCCTGAATCACAGATTTTTTCCGGAGTTGTTTATGAAGATGTGGCATATGGACCCATGAATTTGGGGTTGCCTCTAGAAGAAGTGAACAATCGAGTCAGAACAACTTTATCTGCAGTTGGTTTATTAGCGATGAAGGAGGACCTATCCTATGAGTTGAGTTTTGGGCAGAAACAGCGGGTTGCATTAGCAGGGGCCCTAGCCATGGAACCCCAAGTTTTAGTTCTTGATGAACCTACATCTGGATTGGACCCTCAATATGCAGATAAGCTAATGGAACATTTACAAGGACTACATCAATCAGGAATGACAGTCATTATTTCAAGCCATGATGTTGAGCGTATGTGGATGTGGGCTGATTCTTTTATCATAATGAAAGATGGGAAAGTTCTTTGTGAGGGGACACCAGAAGAGGTGTTTCAAAAGGCGGACATTATTCAAAATTCAGGCATAGCAATCCCAATACTTTACCAAGTATATTTGTATTTGAGAAAAAAAGGGTTGGTCAATCAAAGAGATAAAATACCCAAAACTGTAAGAGAAATGGATCAATTAATAGATATATGGATGGGAAAAATATAGAAAAGAGGATGAAGTTTTGAAAAAAGCTATAATTATCATAAGTTACGGAACTACTAAGGAAATAGCTAGAGAAAAAAGTATTGAGCCTTTTTATCAGATGTTTCGAGACGAATATAATTCAATAAAGGTCATTCAAGCATATACATCGCGTTATGTAAGAAAAAAAATGAAGGAAGAGAATAAGTCTGTCTTCTCTCCCATAGAAGCGATACAAGCCATGTTAGACGAAGGTGTTGACACACTATATATTCAACCGACGCACATTTTACCGGGACATGAATATCATCGAATTCATGAAGCAAAAGTTGAAATAGAAAAGCAGAATAAAAAAGTATCAATATACATAGGAGATCCTTTATTATCACCGAAAAACGATATGGAAGAAATACTGAATATTTTAAAGAAAAAGTATTCCTTTGCAAAAAAAGAGTCCACTTATATTTTGCTAGGTCATGGAACCGATCATGATGCTCATGAACAGTATGAAAAAATGGAAACAATAGCTAAAAGTTTAAACTATCCTGTGATTATAGGAACAATTGAAGATGGAGTGGAAGAAGTTATAAATAAACTTCGTCAATCCCAGGTTGATAAGGTGGAGTTAATTCCTTTTCTTTTTGTTGCAGGGGATCATGTGATAAATGATATGATGGGCCATGGTCCGTCGTGGAAAAATGCACTCGAAGATGCAAATTATTCGGTAAAATGCCACCCGGTAGGACTTGGGGAGATTGAAGAAATCAGACATTATTATTTAAATCAATTCAAAACTAACACATATGGAAAGAGGATAAGATGATGAAATATTTAAACAAAATACTTATAGTGGCCATGTTTTTATTTACATTAACAGCATGTTCAACACAAGAATCTGAACCAATACAAAGTCAAGCAAATCAACCCCAACAATCTCTACCGACAGTTGACCGCGCCGGTAATCCGGTTGAAATTCCCAAAGATGCTCAACGTGTTATTTCATTTGCACCATCTATAACGCAAGTTATTGATGAAATAGGCTTGCGAGATAAACTTGTGGCTGTGGATAGCCAATCACCGAATTATGTTAAAGGCGTTGATGAATTACCACAGTTTGATATGATGACTCCGGATTTAGAAGCGCTTGCAGCACTTGAGCCAGATATAATGTTTGTATCAGGAATGAGTTCTGCAAAAGGTGATAATCCCTTTCAACAACTCATTGATATGGATGTTTGTGTTGTGACAATTCCTTCCAGTACCAGCATTGAAGGGGTTAAAGAGGATAATCAATTCATTGCTGACAGTCTAGGTCAACATGAAAAGGGCATACAAATAAATAAAGATATGCAAGAACGCATGGATGCCATTGCAGCAATTGGTTCAACAATAGAAGAGCAAAAAACAGTTATGTTTGAGATTGCAGCATTACCGACAATATATAGTTTTGGACAAGAAACGTTTTTGCATGAGATGATTGAGCTTATTGGAGCCAAAAATGTTTTTGAGGATCAAGCAGGATGGATATCGGTTAATGAAGAAGCTGCTATAGCCGCAAATCCGGATATAATATTAACCAGTGTAAACTATATTGAGGATTCAGTCGGAGAAATATTAGCAAGAGAAGGCTGGGAAAACATGAAAGCCATTCAAAATCAAGAGGTTTATTATATAGATAATGGAAAAAGTAGTTTATCCAATCATCATATTGTTGAAGCACTTGAAGAGATGGCAAAAAAAGTTTATCCAGAGGAATATGCAGAGTTAAAATAAATATAAAGATTGAAGTGGTTTACAATGAAAAAACAAAAAGTGAAAATTTGGATTACTGTATTATTATGTATGACGGTGTTGATTGTGGCTACCGGTTTAGGAAGCGTTTCAATAGAAACTTCCAATATTTTAGGTATTTTTGCTCATAAACTGTTGGGAATAGATCTTCCCAACAACCTTTCATCCAATATTGTTTCTATTTTTTGGACGATTCGGTTACCAAGAACGATTGCAGCCTTTCTTGTTGGAAGTGCATTGGCTGTGACCGGAACGGTTATGCAGTCGGTGCTTCGTAATCCCTTGGCGTCATCTTATACATTAGGAGTGTCTTCAGGAGCTTCTTTGGGAGTTGCTCTAATGGTGATTTTTGGTATGACAATTCCTTTTCTTGGACGATTTTCTTTACCAATGGTTGGATTTGTCTTTGGACTCGGAACGGTTTTGTTGGCTATTTCAATGGCCATGCAATTGGATAAAAGCTTAGAGAATCAAACGATTATCTTGATAGGGATGGTCCTTTCTTTATTTGTCAGTTCCTTGTTGACCATTCTTATTGTTTTGTCCAAGGAGCATATGGAACAGATTATTTTTTGGCAAATGGGAAGTTTTTCTGCTATAAAGTGGAGTCACGTTTTTGTGTTGCTGAGTATTATTTTTCCCGGAATCCTCTTTTTAATGTATTTTACACAAGAATTAGATATTATGACATTTGGGGAGGAGCAAGCAATCTCCGTTGGCATTGACATGCGACGTATGAAAATTGTGCTAATCTCAGCATCCGCTCTTCTTACAGGTACAGCAGTGGCCTTTGTAGGCATTATTGGATTCATTGACCTAATCGCCCCCCATGTTGTCCGTAAAATTTATGGTGCGTCACATCGCATTGTGGTTCCAATGTCAGCCTTATTCGGCGGGGCATTTATGACGATTGCAGATTTGGTCTCTCGTACCATTATCTCACCCTCTGAATTACCAATTGGTGCAGTAACAACCCTAATCGGTGCTCCTTTCTTTGCCTATGTGTATTTTAACAGAAGGAGTGTGACGAAAAAAAATGCTTAAACTGGAGAATGTAAGTGCAGGATACAATGGAATGGATGTTATACATGATATTAGTTTTGACCTTTCAGAAGGACAAAGTTTGTGTATTTTAGGTCCTAATAGTTGTGGAAAGACAACGCTTTTAAGAGCAATAGCAAAACTTATTCCATCAATGGGAGTCCTTGAATTAGATAGTCAATCCATTCACGATATGCGACGAAAAGATATTGCGAAGCGTATTGCTGTTATGAGTCAGATTTCAAGGGTGAATTTTCCATATTCCGTTTATGACACAATCATGATGGGGCGATATCAACATATTAAGAAATCTATGTTTAAGAAAGCAAGTGAAAAAGACTATGCTATTGTTGAGCAATGTATGGAAGAGGTGGAATTAACTTCCATAAAAGATCAAATGATTGACTGTCTATCAGGTGGGCAACTGCAACGTGTTTTCTTAGCCCATACATTGGTTCAGGAACCCCGTCTTATCCTATTGGATGAGCCGACCAATCATTTGGATATGAAACATCAAGTAGGACTAGTCAAGTATCTGAAGGAATGGTCCCAAAAGGATGGTCACCAAGTCATAGGTGTCTTTCATGATATTAACTTAGCCATGCAACTATCAGACAACTTAATGTTTATGAAAGAAGGTCATGTCAAAGGTATTGGACATAGCGATGACTTAATTACATCTGATTTCTTAAAAGATATATATGATATTGATATTGTAGCTTATATGGTGGAATCCTATAAACGATGGGAAAAATTTAGTAAATAGAAAAGAAAGTGATTTTATGATGAAAAAAATATGTATTGCCGGAACGCAAAGCGGTGTGGGAAAAACAACAGTTACTATGGCCATATTAGCTGCCTTATCAAAAACAATGCGCGTCCAGCCCTTTAAGGTTGGTCCGGATTATATTGACCCTATGTTTCATTCGTTAATTACAGGCAATAAAAGCCGTAATCTAGATTCGTATTTAATGTCAAAAGAAGTGATTAACTATTTATTTATGAAGCATGCTGTTCATTCGGATATTGCCGTGATCGAAGGTGTCATGGGCCTCTTTGACGGTGCTAGCGTCGGAAGTGATATCGGAACAACAGCATCTATTGCAAAGATGACAAAGACACCGGTTATTTTGGTTGTTGACGGTAGTAAAGTTGCGGCTTCCATAGCGGCGGTTGTAAAAGGGTTTGAACTATTCGATCCACAACTAAAGATTGTTGGAGTTATCTGTAATAAGGTAAGTGGTGAAGGTCATTATCAAATATTAAAAGAAGCCATTGAGCTACATACACATATAGAACCTATCGGGTATCTGACCAAAGATATGCAAGTAGAGATTCCCGAACGGCACCTTGGCTTGGTGCCAACGGAAGAACTCATTGAATTAGAACAAATGTTTGAACGCTTGGCCAATATGGCATCAAAAACAATCGACTTAGACCGATTGCTTCAACTTGCCAAAACGCGTGAAATATCTCTCCAAGGGCAATTGATAAATTCTTCTACTTCAAAAACTAAGGACATACGTATAGCCTATGCCAAGGATGAAGCTTTTCATTTTTATTATCAAGATAATTTGGATTATTTAAAAGATCAAGGCGTCGAATTACTACCCTTTAGCCCCATGCGAGATCAAGAATTACCTGTAAACATTAATGGATTGATGATTGGTGGAGGCTTTCCGGAAATGTTTGCGAAAGAGCTTGCCGGTAATTTAAAGATGAAAGAGAGTATTCAAAAAGCTCTGGAAAAGGGGCTTCCCTATTATGCAGAATGTGGGGGACTCATGTATCTATGCCAAGAACTCTATGATCTTGAGGGGCATGGACACCGGATGGTTGATTGGTTTCAAGGAAAAACATCTATGCAAAAAAGTTTGCAGCGATTTGGATATGCCAAGTTGACTTTGGATCAAAAGTGTATATTTGGAGAAAAGGGTGCCCAGATAAACGTCCATGAGTTTCACCGCTCAAAAGCAGAGATTGAAAGTGCAACAATTTATGGTCTACATAAAGAAAAACAAGGACAAATTGTAAAGCAATGGAAATGTGGATTTGCTAAGGGATCAGGCGTAGGAAGCTATGCACATATACACTTTTATTCGAATTTAGATTTTGCCCATAATTTTGTTGAAACGTGTCGGTTATACAAAGATAAACAGGAGTAGAATATGGAATTTATAAAAAAGCCTCAAGAGATAGAAAATGGGAGTATGAACATCATTGAATCTGAGATGATTAGTCCCACTCAGTTCACACCGAATGAGTTGTCCGTTGTAAAGCGAGTGATTCATACGACGGCAGATTTTGAATATGAAGAATTGATTCGTTTCAGAGGAGCCGTGTTTTCGAAAGCGTATAAGGCCATTGAAAACAAGTGTAAAATATACTGTGACACCAATATGATCGCCGTAGGCGTCAATCGGGTTAACTTAGAAAAATTAGGTTTAGAAGTGGTCAATTATGTGCATGATGAAGATGTTGTACTTGAGGCAAAAAGAAGAGAAGTTACACGATCTATCATCGCAATGGAAAAAGCGGTGAAAGATAAAGATATCCATATTTTCCTTATCGGAAATGCGCCTACGGCACTTGTTACCTTACTTGAATTTTGCCATGCCTACAATAAATCACCGGCATTAATTGTGGGTGTCCCAGTGGGATTTGTTGGTGCAAAAGAATCAAAAGATTTACTCAATCAATCGGAATATACGCATATAACAGTTTTAGGAAGAAAAGGCGGTTCAACAGTAGCAGTAGCAATTATGAATGCCATTATGAAGAAATATTTGGAGGAAAATCAATGCCAATAATATGCATAGGTGTCGGCCCAGGAGACAAAGAACTGTTGACAGTCAAGGCGGTGAAACGTATGAATGAAGCTGATCATATTCTTGTACCCGTAAAAAAGAAAGGTTCAACAGAAAGTACAGCTTTTTCAATTGCTAGTGACTATATAGATGATCATAATAAGGTGGAGTATTTATACTTTCCGATGAGAAAAGTGACAGATGATGTTGAAAAAATATTTGAGGAACATGGTAAACATATAAATACATATCTAGAAAACGGAAGAAACGTTGTCTATTTAACTCTTGGAGATCCGAGTATTTATTCGACATTCACATACTTGACACAATACTTAAGTGAGAAGGCTGAATATATTCCGGGAGTTGCTTCGTTCTTACAAGGAGCAGCCTTGATTGGCCAACCACTATGTTTAGGTCAAGAATCTTTAGCGGTCATTAATATGACGGACTCGGAAAAAAATATTCGCCAAGCCTTTCTTTTACATGATAATATTGTTGTAATGAAAGTGAGTGCTGGCGCACAATTACTCAAAGAACTTATTCTAGAACATAAATTCGAGAGCTCTTTTTTAACAAACATTGGATTTGAAAATGAAGTTGTAAGTCAAGATCTTCATTATCTTGACGAAAAAATACCTTATTTTACCGTTGCGCAATTAAAAAAAAGAAAGTAAATATATGGAGCGTTATATTGAAAAAAACAATAAAAAACTAAGATATGGGTATACAACTGGAAGTTGCGCTGCAGCAGCAGCAAAAGCTGCTGTCCAAGCTTTATATGGAAAAAAAGTGTCCATGATTGAAATTGACACACCAAAAGGATGGAAAATTAGCATTGACGTTTTTCATAACAAATGCTCAAAGGGAGCTCATTGTTATGTGATTAAAGATGCAGGCGATGACCCGGATGTTACAGATGGCATTAAGATTCATGCTTTTGCCAGAAAAAGTCAAGGCACAGAATCCATTCGGATTCAAGCAGGAATTGGAATTGGTATTGTAACAAAAAAAGGCTTAAGTATTGATGTTGGAGAACCTGCCATTAATCCGGTTCCACTTCAAATGATTCGAAAAGAGGTGGAAAAAGTTCTTCCAAGTCAAGAATCAGTGACGATAAGTATATTTGTGCCGGAAGGCCTTGAGATAGCAAAGCGAACATTTAATGAGAAACTTGGAATACTTGGTGGGATATCTATTCTAGGAACAACCGGAATTGTTGAGCCAATGTCTGAAAAAGCACTTTTAGATACATTTAAGATAGAACTGTCCATATTACGGGCAAGTGGAAAAAAACAGCTTATCTTTATTTTTGGAAATTTTGGAAGAGACTATCTAAAGCAATATAATATTCCTGAAAAAAATATGCAAAAAACGAGTAACTTTATCGGCCCAATGGTTGAAGAAGCGACAAGATTAGGCTTTAATCAAGTATTGCTTGTCGGTCACATAGGTAAAATTGTAAAAGTTGCCCATGAAATGCATAATACCCATAGTCAGTTCGGTGATAATCGGATGGCTTCCATTTATCAAAGCGCACTATTTATCGGAATATCAAAAGAATCCTGTAAAGATCTTTTAGAGTGTAATACGACAGATGAAGCTATTGAATATTTGGATTCATTGAGTCGTGATCTTCGGGATAGAGTATGCCAATCCATTGTAAACCGCTGCAAAACAGCCATGGAAACTTGGGCAGAACATCAAACCAAGGTTGAATGTATTATGTTTTCAAAAATCCATGGAGAATTAGGGCACACGGAAAAAGCTTTTGATATGCTTAAGGAGCTAAAAAAATGATATATGTTATAGGGATTGGCCCGGGTCATCCAAGCTATATACTACCTAAGGCAATAGAAACAATTAAACAATGTGATATCATTATCGGAGCCAAACGTAATCTTGACTCAGTAAGAGAAGACTGTAGGCAAATCTTAGAACTTAGGAATAATTTTAATGAAATAAAAAATTATATGATTAATCATAGCGATCAAATAATTGGCATTATCGTTAGTGGTGATACAGGATTTTATAGTATGTTAACCTATATTAAACGCCATATTGACCAAGAAAATATCGAAGTTATTCCCGGAATTTCTAGTTTACAGTATATGTTTTCTAAAATGAAAATAGGATATGAAAATACAAAATGGACGAGTTATCATGCAAGAGAAGGAATCGCTTATAGCGAAATGGCATCAGGATTAATGGAAGGCATCACCTTCGGTCTACTAACGGATGCAGCTCATTCACCTGAAAGCATACGAAAAGAGTTACTAAAAGTTATAGAAGCCTGGGAAACCCCTTTTTCCCTAGAAAGCATCACACTAACTATTGGAGAACGTTTATCTTATGAGGATGAAAGGATCACAAAGCAATCGATTACAAGACCAATAAATAAGGCGATCGATCCTCTTTGTGTTATGGTGATTATGTATGAAGGATGATATATTTATTCGCGGAAGCGTTCCGATGACAAAATCGGAAGTGCGTGCTGTAACATTAAGTAAATTGGCAGTGTCTAAAGAGAATAACTTCTTAGATATCGGTGCAGGAACAGGCTCTGTTTCAATTGAAGTGGCAATGATGGGGGCTAAGGTTACCGCTGTTGAGCGAAAAAAAGAGGCTGTTGATTTAATATTACAGAATATGCAAAAATTCAATCTTCATTCAGTGGATGTTTTGGAAGGCCAAGTACCGACAATCTTACTTCATGAAGAAAAGATGACTGGAAAACAGAGAATGTTTGACAGAATCTTTATTGGCGGAAATGGTGGTCAAATCGAAGAAATATTTCAATATATTGAGGAACACTTAGTCGTCGGAGGCATTCTTGTAGCGAATACAATTGCATTAGAAAGTACATCGCGTATACTGGAATTGTTAAAGAAATATGCTTATACAGAAATAGAAATTGTCCAAGTAGCGATACAACGCAATAAAAATGTAGGTAGCTTAAATATGATGATTGCTGAAAATCCAGTGACAATATTGAAAGGAATAAAAAATGAAAAATAATGTTTATTTCATCGGAGCAGGACCGGGAGATCCCAAACTGCTAACGATTAGAGGAAAAGAATTGATTGATGCAGCAGATGTTATTATTTATGCCGGATCATTGGTAAATCCCGAAATTCTTCGTGAATGTAAAGCGGATGCTTCCATATATAACAGTGCATCGATGACTCTTGAAGAAGTGGTCGAAGTGATTAAAGTAGGCTTCCAAAAGAATCAGAAAGTTGTACGTGTTCATACAGGAGATCCGTCTATTTACGGTGCGATACGTGAACAATTTGATGCGTTATCAGATTTAGAAATACCTTTTGAGGTTATACCAGGGGTTAGTTCGTTTTCCGCAGCAGCCGCAAGCATAAAAAAAGAGTTCACATTACCTGGTGTAAGTCAAACCGTTATTTTAACACGGTTAGAGGGGCGCACACCGGTTCCGGAACAAGAGCAATTGGAACAATTAGCTAAACATCAGACGAGTATGGCCTTGTTTTTAAGTGTTGGTATGATGGAAGAAGTAGTACAACGTTTATTAACCAGTTATCCAAAATCAACACCGGTAGCTGTCATTCAACGTGCATCATGGGAAGATGAAAAAATTGTTATGGGTACACTTGAAACTATTGCAGAAAAAGTTTCTCAAGCTAAAATCACAAAGACGGCACAAATATTAGTGGGCAAATTCATCGAGGGAGAATACGAACGGTCTCTGCTGTATGATAAAACGTTTTCTCATGAATATAGAAAGGCAAAAGAAAGTGAATCAGAATAAAAGATGGGTCATTATTGCATTAAATTCAACAACGATCGCCTTAGCACATAAAATAGAACAAGCGTATCGTGGACGGATAAACATAGATATACGAACGTCTTTGAAAGAAGTGGATGGGCATATGTTTAGGTCCTATTCAGCGTTTATTTATATCATGGCTATGGGTATCATTGTAAGACATATTACACCCTTTCTAAAAGATAAGCGTATTGATCCTGCGGTTATATGCGTTCAAAGCTTAGGTGAGTATGTTATTCCGGTTCTTAGCGGTCATCTAGGAGGCGCAAATGCATTAGCAATCGAATTAGCTGAAACATTGGATGCTAAACCAGTTATAACAACAGCATCCGATTTGTTTGGTACTACAGCCATGGATTTATTTGCAGAAAAGCATCAGCTTGTGATTGGTGATTTTGAAGATGCAAAGACAATAACAGCACTACTCATTGAAAAAAAGTACGTTGAACTTATCAATGAATCGTCAC
>Ga0163223_100109_pt1 | contig 30717 bp, 24 predicted proteins | sample MSEWel2016_02_17_2_FD_113147 | JGI IMG/M metagenome (GOLD analysis project Ga0163223, IMG submission 113147) | Subsurface microbial communities from deep shales in West Virginia, USA - MSEEL Well Study Marcellus 5H_2016_02_17 ...
CCTGCAATTGCGAAGGTATAAAGCTGACGGCTCTGCATGTGAGCTGCAACTGCGGGTGGGTCTGCAAGAGTAGTCACAAAGAAACCCGCAAGCCGGAAAATCGCTTGTAGAAGCCAATAAAAGATCCGGTCTGCAGGAGACAGACCGGATCTTTCAATTCAGAGCAACAAAATCTTACAAATTCAACGGGTTGCCGTTGTAGAAATCGAGTATTTTGGTTCGGAAAATATATTCGTATTTGGCCTGAGCCAGATCGCTTTTGGCTTTGGCCAGGTTATTTTTCGATTGGTTATATTCTACCGAGTTGACCATACCTACGTTAAATTTTTCTTCGGTATACCGAAAAGCTTCCTGTGTTGATTCCACTGCTTTATTACTGGCCATATATTTTTTTAAGGAGGCCAGGGCATTGGTATAAGCTTGCTCAATATCTTTACGAAGCGTATTTTTGGTGCTCTGCAGTTCATATTCCTGATTCAGTACCTGCAACTCGGCATTTTTAATTTGAGTGCGAACCTGGCCTTTATTGAATATCGGGATACTCAAATTTACGCCAAGACCATAGCGATCGTTGTTTTTCAACTGATCGCCAAACGAAATCACACCCGGATTCGGGTTTTCCTCTGTTGGAGAATAGAAATATTTGTTGTTGTATTCGTTGTAATAGTCTGCCCCAAAAGTCAGGCTGGGGTAGAGGCTTCCCTTAGCAATGGCTACTTGCTCTTGTAAACTTCCCAGGCGATATTCGGCACTTTTTACCTCGGGGCGGATTTTGACTGCATTTCGAAAGACGTCCATCGAATTGAGCAACGATCCGTTTGCTTTAACAACGGGCAATACCGGCTTTTCAATTTTGAACTGATCGGGAGAAGCGATCTCCAACAGCTGGTACAAATTAAGATAGGCTAGTTGCAGGCTATTTTGCTGATTGACCAGGTTCAATTCTTCATTGGCTTGTTGGGCTTCAATTTCCAACAGACTTCCTTTGGCCAGACTTCCTGCATCAACCAATTTTTGGGTTCGGTCAATCTGTAGTTTGGTTACTTCCAGTTGATCCTCGGCGACTTGCACCAATTCTTCGGCAAACAAAATTTCAAGATATGCAGCTGCAATGTATAACTTAATGTCATCCTTGGCTTTTTGCAAATCTGCCAGGCTGGCTCTTAAGTCCAGGTCTGCTTTGTCAATTGAGTTTTGCAGCCTGAAACCATTCCAAAGAGGAACATTGGCGCTCAGGCTGGCTCCGGTCTGGTTCGAATTATAATCGGCGTAGGTGTTGTCGTATTGCAACGAGCGGCCAAAGTTAAAGCTGTTTGACAAGTTTCCACTTAGCGATGGCAAGCGGTTGTTTTTGGCTTGTTGCAATTCATTCTGATAGTAGTCGGTATTGATTGATTGTTGCTGAATCTGAATGTTATTTTCGAGCGCATAATCGATGCATTGCTGCAAATCCCAGTTCTGTTGGGCTTGTGCAGTTCCCGAAAAAATAAGAGTGATCAGTGCAACAATCTGAAATAAATGTTTCATGGTTGATTTCTTTTTGTTATCCAATGGGCTAATTTAGTCATTCGTTTGAAATAGTGTTGATTTAGTCGCGTTATTTTAACCGCAAAAATGGTGGTCTGATCCAGGCGGTTAGCCAGCGTTTGTTTCTTTTTCTTTTACTTTCTTTGGATCAATTTTCTCCCCTTTAACTTTATCTTTCAGACTGAGGCCTTCGGTAATTTCAATATTAATTCCATCAGAAAGACCGGTGTGTACAAATCGTTTTTCGAAGTTGGGTTCTTCTTCTGTTCCGGTATTAATTTCAACAAAGGACGAATCGTTTTCAAAATTCAGAAAACCTTCAGGTATCACCATTACGCTATCCTTTTTTTCTAAAACAATATTGGCATTGGCGCTGTACCCGGCACGTATAAATTGTCCTTCTTTCAGGTTTACGTTGGCTTTAATTTCAAACTGAATGGCCCCGTTCTCTTCCACCCCCTTGGGCGAGAGGTAGGTGAGTTTTGCTTCGAACTTTTCATTTTCAATCGCTCCAATTGTTAAAACGATGTCCATTCCCTCGTGAATTTTACCGACTTCGGTTTCGTCTACTTTGCCATCGAAAATCATGTCACTCATATCGGCAATAACAGCGATTGTGGTTCCATCGTTAAAGGTGTTTGATTGGATAACAGAATTTCCAACCTCCACCGGAACATCCAGGATCATTCCATTAATCGTTGATCGGATAAGCGTGTTGGATGCATGCGCTGTTTGTTTTGTCGCTCCTTTTCGAATCAGATCAAGGTTGTTTTGTGCTGCATTTAGCTCTTCGCGAGCCGCGTTAAACGACAGTTGTGCTTTTTGGTACTCTCCATAAGGAATAACTTTTTTATCAAAAAGCTCTTTTTGTCGATTGTAGTCAATTTTTGAATCTTCGTAGTTTAATTGTGACTGATTTACTCTCGATTCGGCATTGTTTAAGGTTACCATATCGGGAATGATTTTTACTTTGGCGATAATGTCTCCCTTTTTTACTTCCGAACCAGCTTCAAGGTAAATTTCTTCAATGATTCCGGACACTTGCGGTTTTATTTCAATCTCTTTACGGGGAACAACCGAACCTGTTGCAACCGTTTTTTTTGTAATGTTGTCTATTTTCGGGGTTTCGGTTTTATAGACATCTGGTTGGCTGTTCGACTTTGAATACAAAAAATAAACTGTTCCGAAGAAGGAAGTAATTAGGATGACAATTAGTAAGATTTTAAAGAATTTTTTCATGGCTGTGGTATTATTATTTTTTAATTTTCTGTTCTTAGTGCATCAATCGGTTTTATTTGAATGGCTCTGCGTGCCGGAATATAGCCTGCAAAAGCTCCTGAAATAATGAGGATTAACAGGCACGAAACGGCAACGGTTAAGTTTACCCCGGGGTTTTTAATGAAAATATCTGCTCCATTCTCAGCAGCGCTTTCGAGTCCCTTATTGGCCAGTTCTAAAAGAAAAATTCCGAAAAAGAGTCCAAAATATCCGGCAATAGTGGTTAAAAAAACACTCTCGGAAATTATTTGGGCAATGATTACACGAGGGGTGGCACCAATAGCTCGCATAATTCCGATTTCCTGGGTCCGTTCTTTCACAATTACCAGCATAATATTGCTAACACCGATAACGCCTGCCAGCAGCGTACCGATTCCTACAATCCATGTTAAAATATTAATGCCGCCAAATAAGGTAGCGAATTGCTTAAATTGCTTTTCAATATTTATGTGTCCAACTGCCTGCACATCGTCCGGTGCAATTTTATGTCGTTTTTTAATCGCTGAAATCACTTTCTCTTCAACAGCACTTGCACTCAATCCTTCGGCGGCAGTAATGCCCATCATGTGAACATCATTTCCGTAGTTGTAGGCAATTTGCATCGTTGTAAATGGCAGAAAGATGCTTTCGTCGGTCTTGCCATTCATATTCATATTTGATACCGGATGAATGACTCCGACTATCTGATAGAACACTCCTCCTATTTTTAGATATTCACCAATAGGTTCTTCGTCTTTCGAAAACATTTCGTCAACAACTTTCTCGCCAACAACACAAACTTTTCGGCGTTGTTTAATATCAATTTCGTTTAACCAGCGCCCTTTCGGAAATTCGGCGGGATCGATGTTTGCCCACTCGGGGTAATCTCCTTTAATGTTGAATGAACCGCTTCGGTCTCCCCTGATCGTATTATTTCCGCTCAACCACGAACCAAAAAGTCGAGGTGCAACTGTTTTAACTTCAGGAATATGGCTGCGAATATATTCAATATCCTCATTGTTGAAATCCCAGTTGCGGCCACGCCTGAATCCTTCATAAGGCTTACTTGTTCGTTGTGTCCACATAAAAAATGAGTTTACGGCAATTTTACCAACTCCGTCAGTAATACCGGTTTCAAGTCCTTTTCCGGCTCCTGCCATAATAATAAGCATGAATATTCCCCAGAAAACCCCAAATGCAGTTAAAAAGCTGCGTAGCTTATTTTTCTTTAAAGCGGATAATATTTCGTTAAATCTTTCTATCATCGTATTTGTTTATTCGTTATGGAGTGCTTCAATCGGTTTTATTGATGCTGCTCGTTTTGCAGGAATATATCCGGCCAAGGTACCGGCGCCAACCAAAAGTAGTAACGAGCTAATTGCAATACGAAGATCAACAGTCGGGTTCAAAAACATCGTAAATTGCCCGCGATCGCCGCTTGATGCAGCCGAGCTTTGTTGCTCCATAACAAAGTTAATAAGCTCCATCAATGAAATTCCGAATAGCATGCCGATATATCCAGCCAATAGGGTGATAAATACCGATTCGAGCAAGATTAAACCAATAATTGACGAAGGCGAGGCTCCAATGGCTTTTCGAATACCAATTTCCTTGGTTCGCTCTTTTACTACAATGAGCATAATGTTGCTAACCCCTACAATGCCGGCGATGAGTGTCCCGATGCCTATTAGCCATATAAAGATATTTATGGCTTTAAAGATATTCATGGTTTCGATGTAATTTTCCAACGAATTGTAGATACCAATTGCCCGGGTATCGTTTACGTCAACCTTATGATTTGCAGCAAGCAGCGTGCGAATTTTCTTTTCAATTTGAAGGCTCTCTTTTTTCGAAAGATCTTTGGTGGTAACGGCCAGATTGTGAATGCGATCGCCAATGTTAAATATTAATTGAGCAGTTGTAATTGGGATGAGTCCCTGTTGTGCTCCTTCCCGCGGATCAGACTCGGCATATACGCCAATAATTTTATAGAGTACACCTCCAATGTTCAAATACTCTCCAACCGGCTCAATTCCTTTAAAGAGTGCTTCTTTAATGTCTTTACCAATGACGACTACTTTTCGTTTATATTGAATATCGATTTCGTTGATGAAACGGCCTTCGTCAATGTTTAATTTTTCGATATCCCGATAATCAGGATGACAGCCTTGTGTGGTGTATTGTCCGTATTCGTTGCTGAATGAATAGGTACGTGAATTGCTGAAATATCTTGCTGAAATTTTATCGATGTCGTCTAGTTTTTTTATTTCATCGTAATCTTTCATATCAAAATAAATCCTTCTGCCTGCTTTTAGTCCCTGATAGGGCATGCTTGTTTCGCGGCTCCAAATCCACATTGCGTTTGTTGCGTTACCCTCAAAGTTTGAACCTACACCGTTGCTTAGCCCGTTTCCCGCACCCAGCAATACCATGAGCATAAAAATGCCCCATGCAATGGCAAACCCGGTAAGGAAAGTTCTCAATTTGTTTTTTTTGATGGTGGCAATGATTTCTTGCCATTTGTCGATATCGAACATGGTTTCAGGGCTAAATGGTTTCCAATTCTTTCGTATAGGCTTCCCGAAAGTTACTCAGGTCTCCATTTCGAATAATTTCATGGATTTGTCCATCCTTGAGGCGAATAATCTTTTTGGTCATCGAAGCAATGTCGTGCTCGTGGGTTACAAGAATAACGGTGATTCCGTCATTATTGATCTCTTTCAGAATCTCCATTACTTCGTACGATGTTGTGGTGTCCAGAGCTCCTGTTGGTTCATCGGCCAAAATTAATTTTGGTTTCGATATTAGCGCCCGGGCAATGGCAATGCGCTGTTTCTGACCTCCCGACATTTCGTTGGGCATGTGCTCAGCCCAATCTTTTAATCCAAGCTTGTCGAGGTATTCCATGGCTATAATGTTTCTCTTTTTGCGTTTTACTCCTTTGTAATAAAGCGGAAGAGCAACATTTTCCATCGCATTTTTAAACGAAATCAGGTTGAAGGACTGAAAAACAAAACCAACCAATTCATTACGAAGTTGGGCGGCTTTCTTTTCGCTCATGTCTTTAATCTGTTGGTTGTTTAGGTAATAGCTTCCTTCGTCGTGGTTATCGAGCATACCTAGTATATTGAGCAAGGTTGACTTGCCGGAACCGGATGATCCCATAATGGAAACAAACTCTCCCTGCTCAATATCCAGATTGATGCCTTTGAGCACATGTAGCTTGCTGTTACCCATGACATAGGATTTGTGAATGTTGTTTAGTTTGATCATTTGTTTAATTGTTTTCTGCTTTGAGGTATTAAAATTCCGAAATTCAAGGCTTATTTTTGTAATAAATTCGATGAACAACCGATTTTTCTATGTGAGTGGGCTTTTTCGATCCCCCTCCTGTCGAGATTCTTTAAATAGGACGAACAATCTTTCCAGACGTTACAGCAGAAATGACGATTTTTTTTCTGAAAAATATAGAATTGCCCGGCAAATTGTCCTGAATTTGTTGCAATGTGGTTGGTTAATGCGGTTGGAGGTCTGAGTTGATGATCTTCTTACCCAAAAGGTGTGATCAATACAAGCAAAAATGCCACACAGACAAGTGAAAAGATACCAAATGAAGTTGACAAAAATCAACATGACACACATCTGAATAATTAATTGAATAACTTTGATGTCCTTAAAAGCATAAAAACCTTGGAAACAATCGACTAGTGGCAAAAAAATGATATATTTCGGAGTACTATTATTAGTTAATCGTATGTCTGGTAAACTATTTATCCTTTGAAACATGGGCGATATTGATGAAAAAATTGAGGTGAGAGAAATAAGTGAAAAAGAAATATGGGTCAATACAAATAAAACTTCCCTAATCCATGATAATATTATCTATGTAATTGCGATGGGCGAGCAGACAACCGAATTTGCTAAAGCACAAGCTGAAATTTGCTTGAAGATGTCTGGTTTAATTAAAGGGAAAGTGAATTTTCTGATCGACCTGAATAAGTCAGGAAAAAACTCTCCTGAAGCTAGAAAAACGTGGAAAACTTTGACTGAGCATGACAACACGGAAAAAGTTGCCACTTTCGGACTGCATCCGGTTGCAAAGGTAATCGCCTCATTTGTTATGCGAGTTAGCAGCGGTAACAAAATACACTTTTTCTCAACAAAAGAGGAAGCCATAGCCTGGTTGAGAGAATAAATTGAACGGTGGCCTAAAGATCAATAAGAATTTACGGCGAATAGAATGATGAAGAAAAAGAGAGATAAAATTCGGATTGAGGAGATGATTGAGGTGATTATGAAGGTCGGGCAGGGCGACTTTTCTGTTCAGCTGGAGTTGTCGGAAAAAGATGATCTCTTGGATTCACTTGCCATGGGATTAAATATGATGATTGATGATTTAGGAAGCACCCATGCAGTTGAAGTTCAAAATGAAAAATTCAAACAAATCAACATCGAACTGGAAAAGGCAATTGACAGAGCACAGGAAAGCGAGCGGTTAAAGACTGCATTTTTGGCCAATATGAGTCATGAAATCCGAACACCGCTCAATTCAATTCTTGGTTTTTCCGAATTGCTGTCCCCTGATCTCGAAGAGGGACAATTCGAGGATTATAGCGAAATCATTAGGAATTCAGGAATTCAATTGCTTCAGATTATTGACGATATTCTTGATTTTTCAAAATTGGAATCAAATCAACTGCCTTTGTTTTTCAGCCTCAGCAATGTCAATAAAATTATGCAGGAGGTCTATATCACCCAAAAACAAAGCAAAAAGCTTCGCCAAAGTAATACGATTCAATTAAAGGAGCCACAAATTGAATTGTCAAATGATATTTATCTGAAAACGGATCCCGTGCGGTTGAAACAAATTCTGAATAACTTGATCAATAATGCCATGAAGTTTACGAAAGAAGGATTTGTTGAATTTGGCTATTCCATAAAAGCAGGAGCGGGAGGCGAAATGATTGAGTTTTATGTAAAAGATACCGGGATTGGTATTTCTGATACGAAACAGAAGGCGATTTTTGAACGGTTTATTCAGGTCGAAAGTTTCTCTATGAAAGAAGGTAACGGGTTGGGGCTGAGTATCTGCAAAGGATTAGTTGAGTTGCTTGGTGGAAGTATTTGGGTTGAATCGAATGTGGACGAAGGCAGTTGCTTTTACTTTACCTTACCTTTTTCGGATCAAGGTGAAATGGGGGTGCCAGAACAGGTAGAGCAAGACAACGGAAAATGGAGTCTTAGCGGAAGTAAAGTTTTTATAGCTGAAGACAATTTGAACTCATTAATTTACCTGGAAGAGGTGTTACTTACCGAGGGCGTGGTTGTTAAGACAGCGTTGGATGGTCAGTCATTGCTAGAGCTGTTGAAGAAGGATACTCCGGATTTGATTTTGCTTGATATTAATATGCCTGTTAAGAATGGTTATGAAACGATTGCCGAAATTCGCAAAAGCGGATTGACCATGCCGGTTATTGCACAAACAGCTTATGCCATGCCCGAAGAGAGAAGCATGATTCTGGCTGCTGGTTGTACGGATTACATTTCGAAACCAATTCAGAGAAAGAAATTACTATCGTTAATTCGTGAGGTGTTGGGGAAGAATTCCAAGTAGAAGTATCTTTCAGTAATCGGCTATTTTTTGCACCTTCCCATCGATCACAACTCCATCAATTTTTATTTCTTTTGCTGACTTCAGTGCATCTGCTGTCGTATGCACAATTGGCTCACCTTTGGCATTAAAAGAAGTGTTGATCAACGCCCTAACCTGATATCTTTCATCGAGCAGATTGAGTAAATCCCAGAGGTAGGGATTCTGCTTCCGACTAAAAAGAGTTTGGATGCGGGCAGTTCCATCACGATGAACAGCACCTTCCAGTTCGGCATGTTTCTCAGTCAGGATTGAAAAGTCGAGCAGCATGTATTGACTGAGCTGATGGATGGATGTTTGCCCGGTAAAATAACGGGCATTTTTTTCCAACATCACAGGAGCAACCGGGCGATACCACTCGCGCTGCTTGTGTTGCATGCTTATTTTTTTAGCGAGACTTTTGTTGTTGGCCAGGCACAGCAGACTTCGGTTGCCCAATGCACGAGGACCCGCTTCTCCAAAACCATTGCAGACGCCAATTACGTTGCCGGAGATTAGTAATTTGGCAGCTTGCTCTAAATCATCGGTGTTGTATTGAGATTTATTTGTTGGCAAATTCCAATTGTTAAGGTACGCTGAATGCTGCTCCACTTGCCCATGTTTTTTCCACTCGGCAAATGCGGCAGCACCCAATGCCAGGCCCGAATCCTCGCAGCAGGGCGGGATAAAAACTTCATCGAACAGCTTGGATTCAATCAGTCGCGTATTGGCCACAATGTTTAACGCGCAGCCACCAGAATAGTATAGCGTCGTGCATCCGGTTTGCTGTCGGAGATTCTGAAAAATTAAAAGAGTTTCGCGCACAAACAGTTCGTGAATCGTGGCGATGATATTTTGCAGAAACGGGTTTTTCTGGTCAAACGATCTCAATTCAATATTAAAATCCTCCTTTGCTTGTCGGAAGAAGACTGATTTTTTTGCCCAGATGTTTTGAAAGTAATCATGCGTTTTTAGCCATTCGGCTAACTCTGGCTGGAACGTTCCATGGCCGGCAAGTCCCATCATTTTACCGGGAACCGAATTCTGCTCATTCAACTTTGCTCCAATTACGGAAAATACCAACGCATTGGCGTTGAACAAAGCGCTGAGGTGATGATAATCCCAGGTGGCTGTAATTTTTTCAATCTTGTTGTCTCGAAAAAGCCAGGCTGAAAAATTGCTTTTGCTGGCTCCACCGTCAAAATGAACAAGCAAGCTGTTGTTTTTGAAATTGCCATAGAAGGGTAGGCAGGTGAAAACATGCGCCAGCTCGTGGTTCAGTACCCAGGCTTTGACTTCTTTGCCAAACCACCAGCAGTTCCCTTCTTCCAGATCATTGGCCAGCGATTGATTCAATGGTGCTTCAAAGCGGGCATTTCCTTGTGTTGTAATAAAAGTTCTCCCAATAACGTTGTCAACAAATACCAGATCAAAGTCTTCAGCCAGTCGTTTGTTTTCTTTTAAAATGGAATAGAGGTGTTTGTGTAAACTGTTGTCCCGTTTTCTGCAAGTAATCCGTTCAAGTTGTAAAAAGTCGCGAACCTGCCCGTTTTGCATGATCGCCAGATTGTGGTCGTGTACATAAAGCGGATGTTCATAGTCATCACGATCCTGGATTCCATAAATGGCCAAGGTTGGTTTTTGCGGGTCCATCAGGTAAACTGCATGTAAATTGTCAAGGCAAGAAAAACGTACATAATTAGGTTACTCCAGAATCTCTTCTTCATGAAGATGAGGTAATTCGAGATCAGAAATGTTAGCGGGAGTGCCATGATGATCAGAATTTCGTGAGAAACCGCAGGTACAGCAATAAGCAAAATGAATGACACCAGAAAAATTAAAAAGAAAACCTGAAAGTACTTACGCGTGCTGATTTTCTTTTCGTCGTATTGGTTTAGCAGGAACACACTTGAAATTAAGGTGATTAGGGTTAAAAAACCAAGGTAAATCTGAAGCGGTAAGTTTTGTCTCAAAAAGTAATTTTCGGTGTGCAAATTTTTTGAGATGGTTGCGTTGAAAACGTGAATCTGATCGGTGAGAAAATAGTATGACCAGGCAAATAGCCAGGGAACCATGAGCCCCAAAATGGGCAGGACAAAATTTCGCCATTTAGGGCTGTTTTTAATTAGCAGAAAACCCAGCCAGATAATGGGAAAGAAGAAAATAAGATTGAAGTAGAACAAACTTCCCACACTGATAAAGAACCCGGCTTCAAAAGCTTGCGCGTAAAACGTTTCTTTTTTGTATGATTGAAAAATACGGTCGACACATAAAACTAAAAATAGCAAGGCAAAATAAACCGGGTGAAGGGCATGCAATGAAATCAGACCACTAACAATTAAAACAAATATGTTGGAAGGCAGAAAGGTGCGGACTCGAATAAAGGCATAGGTCGTATTTAAGCGAAGGATCAGAAACGAAAGTGTAATGACGAAAAAGATGGCAAGCAGGTTGCTAATCAATGGCGATTTCGACAGCCAGTGATGCACCAGTTGGTAAAGAAACATATCGCTTTCGCCCTCAAAAAAAGGGAAATAATCCGGATGAATATACGAACGAAACCATAAAACCAGTACAAGTACCGGGATGAGTATAAAGTTATAGGCCTGGTTCGTTTTGAGTATTCGGAGTATCATCGTTTTTATCTTAAATAGCCTTTGTTATGATCTTATAGATCGAACCCGAGGTCCTTTCGGAAGTAACGCCCGTCAAATTCAATTTTTCCGGCATTCGCATACGATTGTTTCAGGGCTTCTTCCATCGATGAACCGTATGAACTGACAGCAATAACGCGTCCTCCGGCAGTTACCACCTTGTTCGATTCCTGCTTGGTTCCGGCGTGGAACAAAATACTGTTTTCAACCTCGTCGAATCCAGTCATGGTTTTACCGTTTTCGTAGGTGCCCGGATACCCGCCAGAAACCAACATGACTGTTACAGCCGTGCGCTCATCAATTTCGATGGATTGTTCGGACATGGTGCCGTTGGCTGCTGCTTCAAGCAGGTCAACAAAGTCTGATTTGATTCGCAACATGACGGCTTCGGTTTCCGGATCACCCATGCGAACGTTGTATTCAATGACGTACGGGTCGCCATCAACGTTAATCAATCCAAAAAAGATGAATCCGTTATACGGGATATCATCTTTTTGCAAGCCGTCAACGGTTGGTTTGATGATGCGGTCTTCAATTTTTTTCATGTATTCGGCATTGGCAAAAGGAACGGGACTGATTGCTCCCATGCCACCGGTATTTAGTCCGGTATCGCCTTCGCCAATTCGTTTGTAGTCTTTGGCTTCGGGAAGAATTTGGTAGTCTTTTCCGTCGGTAATGGCAAAAACAGACAATTCCACACCCGACAAGAATTCTTCGATTACCACTTTGCTGCTTGCTTCGCCAAATTGGCCATCAAGCATAATTTTTAACGAGGCCTCGGCTTCTTCTAAATGTTCAATAATCAGCACTCCTTTTCCTGCAGCTAGTCCATCCGCTTTTAAAACGTATGGTGCTTTCATGGTTTTCAGGAATTCAATTCCTTCGCCAAGTGTTTTGGGGGTTACTGTTTTATATTTTGCTGTTGGAATGTTATGACGATCCATAAAGTCTTTCGCAAAGTCTTTCGATCCTTCGAGGGTTGCGCCTACTTTTTGGGGACCAACAACTTTTACATCTTTCAGTTCTTCGTCGTCCAAAAAGAAATCGTGCAAGCCATCAACCAAAGGTACTTCTGGGCCAACCACCACGAGGTTGATCGATTTTTCAAGAACCACTTTTTTCAGTCCTTCGAAATCGGAAACGCTTACAGCAATGTTTTCACCAACATCGGCAGTTCCGGCGTTGCCGGGCGCAATAAACAGCTTGTCAACTTTTTCTGATTGCTTAATTTTCCACGCCATTGCGTGTTCTCTTCCTCCTGATCCAACAAGTAAAATATTCAACATGATCTTAAAAATTTGTCTGTTTGTTAGCTTGCTACTTTGGCCTCTTTTGTTTCGGGTAGCAAGGCAAATTGATATCCTTCTTCTTTCAGTTTTTTTATAACAATCGGCAGAGCCACTTCTAAATTTTTTTCTGCCTTTAGCGAATCGTGAAAAATAATAATTGACCCCGGACGTACAAAGTTTAACACATTATCAATCACTTTTTGGGGGCTGCTTTTTGCATCGTAATCACGACTGATTATGTCCCACATGACCATTTGGTAGTTTTTAATCACTTTCTGGTATTGCGACTTTCGCAACCAGCCATGCGGTGGTCGCATCAGTTTCGAATCGATATAGGATGCTGCTTTTTCAATATTTTCAAAATAAACTTCGTCCGTATTTTTCAATCCCTGCAAATGGTTGAATGTATGGTTTCCAATCTGGTGACCGGCATCAATCACTTGCTGAAAAACCTCCGGATTCCGTTTTACATTCTCACCTACACAGAAAAAACAGGCTTTTATATTTTCTTCTTTCAGTAATTTCAGAACCCAAGGTGTTACTTCCGGAATGGGACCATCATCAAAGGTGAGAACCACCCTTTTCTGGTTTCCCGGCAAACGCCAAAGCGCTTTTGGGAAATAGCGTGTCACTATTTTCGGAAGTTGTATTCTCGGATCAAATCGAAACATTAGTTTAACGTGCTGTACGATTGATAATAACTGTTAAAACTATCTGATATTTCTTTTGAAAAATCATCCAGTTTATATTTGCTTGCCGTTACGCCCATTTCGCGCATAAAGTACATCAATCGTTGCACTTCTTCGTCAACTGAAACAAGATACTTGTAGTCCAGTGACAAGTAATAGTCCATCTCTTCTTTGTACGAACTGAAAATGTCACGCATGACTTCTTGTCCTTTTTCCAGTGCTCCGGCAGCCATATAATTCTCGGCTAGTTTCAATGAGAAATAGTTGTAAGGAACAACTTCACTTGGGATCAGCTCCATGCTTCTGTTCAGCACATTAATCGCCGAATCTGTTTTGTTCTCTTCAATCAGGCTTTCCGCCAGGCGGTTAAAGTTATTTCGGATGTTCATCATCATGCGCTGGTTATTCTCGTCGATGTAAACATCCGGATCATTCATATTCCCCCATTTGAAATCCTTCATCATGTGCTCATACATTTTGTCGGTATTCACACGACCAAAATAGATACCGTCTTGTTTTGACTTGACGGGCGTGAAACGATAAGCTAAACCGTCCAACCGGAAATAGTCTTGCAAGCCCAGGTATTTGTCTCGCCCAACAGTAATGGCATAGTAAATCGGGCGTTTCCATTCCGAGTTGGCAATCATGTCCAGTACCATCAGTTCGTCTTTGGTGATGTAGTTTTTATTTTCAAAATTGAAGAAGATGGTGTCCTCAATCATGTCATATTCTGATTTAGGAACCACTCCGTTTTTAATTACTGCTTCCTTATCAACCTTCAGGAATAATCTTTTTGAAGGAATGTATGAAGCATTGTCTGCTTGTGAAAGCTTGGTTTTTGGGTTGTCGTCTTTTACAAAGTCGAGTGCTTTTTTCAGTTCCACTGCACCTTTTATGCGAGGATCATTCATCAGATAGACGACATCGCGATTTCCTTGTACATACTGATCTTCGGTAAATGTAATCGGCAGCGGTTCTGACTCATAAGCTTTACGACGCATTTGGTCAATATACCAATCGGTTTGCAGGTAGCTGAGGTTACAAACACGCAAATCGGTGCGAACACCCTCTACTTCCTGGTTGTACCAAAGGGGGAAAGTGTCGTTGTCTCCATTGGTGAAAATGATCCCATTCTCCTCGCAACTGTTCAGGTAATTGGCACCAAAGTCACGAGCTGTATACCGTCCGGAGCGATCATGATCATCCCAGTTTTCGCTGGCCATAACTCCGGGAACTAATACCAGGCTAATCGCTGAAACAGCTATGGCGCTTACGGTTTCGGGCATCCATTTTTTCAAAGTTTCGGAGAGTGCTATCACCCCCAGTCCAATCCAAATGGCAAAGGCGTAAAACGAACCGGCGTAGGCATAGTCCCGTTCGCGCGGTTGATGTGGGTATTGATTCAGGTAAACCACAATAGCCAAGCCTGTCAATAGAAAAAGGAGTGAGACTACCCACATGTCTTTTTTATTTCGTTGGTAATGAAAAAATACACCAATTAATCCAAGCAGCAACGGAAGAAAAAAGTAGGTGTTTCGAGCCTTATTATTAGCGTATTTGGCAGGTAGGTTTGTTTGGTCACCCAAGCGTATGGAATCGATGAAGTCGATTCCACTGAGCCAGTTCCCATTTACGATGTCTCCGTGTCCTTGAATATCATTTTGCCGTCCTGCAAAGTTCCACATAAAGTAGCGGAGGTACATGTGAACCACCTGATACCGCACAAAGAATCGTAGGTTTTCACCAAACGTTGGCAGCTTGATGGTTTCGCTTTCTCCCTGTCGGTTGGTAATCTGAACGGTTTTTCCTTCAATCCCGGCCCAACTTTTATAATCCTGAATATGTTGGGCTTGACTGCTGTACATGCGTGGGAAAAAAGTGGTGAAGCGGGAATCATATTGCGGTTTTTGGCGAATGTCAGATATCACGTATTTGCCATCTTTCTGAATGTAGTAAGGTTTGGTGTCAACATATGGATTTTGAGGATTGAGTGGTGTATTATAATACTGACCGGTAACCAACGGACGATCTCCGTATTGCTCACGGTTCAAATAGCCCAGCATGGAAAATACGTCGTCGGGGCTGTTTTGGTCCATTGGCGTGTTGGCTGATGAGCGGATAACAATCATTGCAAAAGAGGAGTAGCCAATGACAATGACGGTAAAAGCTACCAACACGGTATTCCAAAGCACGAGGTTCTTTTTGGTTGTGTAATGAATTCCGTAGACAATCAGTCCAATAAACAAGATCGCGTAAATAATAGTTCCGGTATTGAAAGGAAGCCCAAAGCCATTGACAAACATTAACTCAAACCAGGTAGCAATTGTGATAACTCCCGGGATAATACCGTACATGATCACGCCCAGGATAACTAATGAAATTGCCAAACTTGCAATAATTCCATTGCGGGTGGCTTTATATTTTTTAAAATAGTACACGAAAACGATTGCGGGAATAGCTAGAAGGTTCAGCAAGTGAACACCAATAGAAATACCCATGAGGTATGCGATAAGGATAATCCAGCGATTGGCCTGTGGTTGATCGGCTACATTTTCCCATTTCAGGATGGCCCAAAAAACGATGGCGGTAATTAGCGAGGACGAAGCGTAAACTTCACCTTCGGCCGCCGAAAACCAAAAGGTGTCGGAGAATGCGTAGGCTAGAGCACCCACTACACCGCTGCCAATAATGCCAATTGCCTGCCCCATGCTGAATTCGTTTTCTGCATCGACCAGCTTTTGTGCCAGGTGGGTGATGGTCCAATATAAAAACAGGATGGTAAACGCACTAGCCAAAGCCGAAAGTGCATTAATCATCATCGCAGCATTTGAGGAGTCAGCAAAGAGGGTGAAAAACCGTCCCAAAATCATAAAGAAAGGTGCACCGGGCGGGTGGCCAACTTCCAGTTTGTACGAAGTGGTAATAAATTCACCGCAATCCCAGAAACTGGTAGTGGGTTCAATCGTCATTAAATAAACAATGGCTGCCACGATAAATACCAGCCATCCTGTAACCGTGTTAATGAACTTGTAGTTTTTCATTCTTCAATAGTTGCTTTGATGTGCCAAAACGTTTGCAAGTTGTTAATATTCAGCCACTCATTTCGCTTCAATTAAGTCGGTGCAATGTCGCTTTGCTCACTTTGAAATTCATGAAATTTTTATGTTTGCGAAGATAGTACAATCTTTGAAATCAGACTAATTAGAAAAAGAAATTAAACGTTTTTAACAGGATCTGGAGTTCAGCCTATTGGCGTTTTTGTTCGTGAATTTTAGCAGCAGAATACTTACTTTTACGTAAAAACCGGAGTTGAAATGGAAATTAAAGTATTAGGCTCAGGATGTGTGAAATGCAGGGGATTGGATCATCGGGTACGAAAAGCCGTTGCCGAATTGAGCTTGAATGCTCGGGTTGAAAAGGTAGAAGATCTGACTGAAATAATGCATCTTGGAGTCATGCGAACACCTGCGTTGGTGGTCGATAACAAGGTTGTGATGAGCGGCCAACTTCCAACGTATAACAAACTGAAGGAGCTTTTGCTGAACCTGTAAAAAGAGTGATATGAGATTGACTGGAATACTATTCGTTGGCCTGCTTTTGATGATGGCTTGTACAAACAATCAGCCTGTTAAAAGTGATGATTTGTTGATGCCAAAACCCGGGCAGATTGGCATTTATTATTTTCGAACGTCGATTCGCTGTGAAACTTGCGACGCCATTGAGCAACTAATTAAAGATGAACTTGCAGGTAACTATGCAAGCCAGCTTAAAGAAGGCGAAATTGTGTTTCGTCAATTCAATTTGGACGATCCGGGAGTGGCTGACTTTGCAAAGCAGTTTGATGTGGTGTTTAAGTCGGTTATTATTTTGAAAGATGAAAGAGCAATTAATTTGACCAATGACTTGTTCTTGTATAGTTTACCCAAACCAGAAAAGAGCCGGGAGCTTTTTGAAAATACAATTGATCAACTCTGATGCAGGAATATTTCACCAACTTATTGGATCAATCTTCGTTTCCCCTGTGGTCTGCTTTTTTGCTGGGGCTGATTACTTCGCTTGGGCCTTGTACGCTCACAACCAATATTGCTGCTATTGGATTTGTCGGCAAAGAGGCCTCCAATAAAAAGCGGGTACTAATGGGAGGCTTGCTTTATGCCGGTGGTCGTGCATTTACCTATGTAGCAATTGCCTTGCTTTTGTTTGTTGGAGCCGATGCTTTGAATATTTCCAAACCTCTGGCTCGCTATGGCGAAAAAATGATTGGTCCTTTGTTGTTGATCATTGGGTTGGCAATGCTCGAGATTATTCCAATTCGTTTCCCTTCATTTAATGGGCTTTCCGAGAAAATTGAAAAACAAAAACGAGATATGTTGATACAGCACTTTTTATTGGGGGTCGTTTTTGCCCTGGCTTTTTGTTCGTATAGTGGAGTGATGTATTTTGGCCTGTTAATTCCAATGACCCTTTCAGCTCCTTCAGGTTTATTGCTTCCCCTATTTTTTGCGCTGGGGACAAGTGTGATTGTCCTGTTTTTCACGATTCTGATAGCCTTCGCCTTTTCAGGCATCAATCAGTGGTTTATCCGGATTAAAAATATTGAATTTTGGTTGCGCCGATTGGTTGCCGCAATGTTTATTACAATTGGTGTTTGGAAAATCTTTGAACTAATCCTGAGTTAAAACAGCTTCTCCGTTTTTTATCTTTTGAGCAAGCGATTGAATAGTTTCTTCATTGACTAGCCTTGTAAAATCTCCTCTCACTTTCGAGAATTCATCGTGCAGCGGGCATTTATTGTTGCCATCGCAACTTTTGAAGCCAAAGCTACAGCGAGTAAATGAACGTTCGCCGTCTATCGCAACAATTACCCGGTAGAGTATTAGTGGTTCATCTTTTTCGTTAAAAGCAAAACCACCATTTCTACCTTTCAAACTATAGATTAAATTAAAGCGAGTCATTACCTGCAGAATTTTTGCGGTAAAATGCTCTGGTGATTCAATTTCACGCGCAACTTCCCTGTAACCGGGACGTTTGCCTTCCCAGTTTTGAAGTTGAATGTACACCAGTGCGCGAATCGCATATTCTGCAGATTTTGACAGCATATCGTTATTTTATCGACAAAATTAGTTTTTTTTCACGACTTCTTGCTCTAATAGGGCTGCTTTTGGGAACAAAATGTTATTTTCTAAATGAATATGCCGGTGCAGATCTTTTTCAAAAGCATGCAAGGTTTCATAGGCTGCACGGAAGGTATTACAAGCATCGTCAGGAATTGAGTAGACTTGTGTTAATCGTGAGATCTCTTCGAACCGGGCACCTTCATTCTCGTGCTCTTGGATCATTGCTTCTATGGGATGAGTAACAGATTGATTGCTGGCAATTGTAATCGTTTTATTGTCATTTTTTAGCTGGTTCAATCTTTCAACCAAAGGAAAAAGAATGATTTCTTCTTTTTGCATGTGCATGGTCAGTTGTCCGGCCGACTCTTTAAAGTGAGTATTAACTTCGGCAATTTCAGGGTGGCGCCCACCGTGCACTTCTTCAATTTTGTCCAGTAATTTGGTAAGCAAGGGAATGTTCTCCCGCACAAAAGCATGATGTTTGTCTTTTATGTACTGGATTAATTCTGGTAACGACATCGCATCAAAATCCGGTGACGATGTTGGTTGTTTAATTACGTCCTCCAGTTTTTGAATAACCTCTGTTGAGTCCAGAGATTTCGTGTCACAGATTTCACCAAGACTTTGTTTTCCTCCACAGCAAAAATCAATTTGATAATCATCAAAAACTTTGACTGTTTGAAAATGATTTTTTGCAATTTCTCCTACTCGTGTTTCTAAATTAATCATAGTGGTAAATTATAAGATTTTATTTTACTTATTGATATTGAAATTAAAAGTGGATAAACACATCCACTGATTGGCAAAACTAAAATAATCTTTTTACATTTGCAATAGAGGATTAATGGAGAGGAATATCCACTAAATAAAAACACATATGAGTACAAGGAAGTTATGGTATGGATTCACCGCAGTGATGGTACTGTCATTTGCGGTTCTTCTTTTTTATGGTTGGGAAATTTATCGGCAGGCACCGCCTATCCCAAATCAAGTAGTAACAAATTCAGGCGAAACCGTTTTTAGCGGTCAGAGTATTAAAGATGGTCAGAATGTCTGGCAGTCGATTGGAGGGCAGGAATTGGGAACGGTGTGGGGGCACGGTGCCTACCAGGCTCCTGACTGGACTGCTGATTGGTTGCATCGTGAAGCCATGTTCATGCTGAATTACTGGGGCGAGAGGGATTTTGGAAAGCCCTATTCGGAGTTGGATAATGAACAGCAAGCAAGCCTGGAGGCCCGGGTTCAAAAGGAAATGCGCACAAACACATACGATAAAGCAACTGGGAACCTCGTTATTTCAGAATTACGTGCTCAGGCTTTTCGTAATTTAGGCGAATATTACTCGGGGCTTTTTATGAATGGGCAGGAGCAGGCTGATCTTCGCGAAGCCTACGCTATCCCTGCAAATACGGTCAAAACTCAGGATCGTATGGATAAAATGAGCACCTTCTTCTTCTGGGCCACCTGGGCCACAGTTACCGAGCGACCCGGACAGGAAATTTCCTATACAAACAACTGGCCACCTGACGAATTAGTTGGCAATAAACCGACAAGCTCTTTGATCCTTTGGACTGGTTTCAGTGTAATTGTTTTGTTGGCCGGAATTGGCTGGCTGTCCTGGTATTATGCTACAAGTAGGGATGATGAACACCAACTGGAGGTACCGGCAGTAAATCCTGTTTCAGGAATGAAACTCTTTCCATCCATGAAAGCCACTTTGAAATATTTCTGGGTTGTATCGCTTTTAATGGTGGTCCAAATAATCGCCGGGATTATTACGGCCCACTATGGCGTTGAGGGAAGTGCTTTTTATGGTATTCCCCTCGATCAGTGGCTACCTTATTCCGTTTCGAGAACCTGGCATGTTCAAATTGGAATTTTCTGGATCGCGACTTCCTGGTTAGCCACCGGCTTGTTTTTTGCTCCGGCCATTTCCGAAAGGGAGCCTAAATACCAAAAGTTAGGAGTGAATGTCTTGTTTTTCGCCTTGCTTGTGATCGTGGTTGGCTCATTGGCCGGCCAGTGGATGGGCGTGATGCAAAAATTTGGTTTGGTAGAGAATTTCTGGTTCGGACATCAAGGTTATGAGTATGTTGACTTGGGGCGTTTTTGGCAGATTTTCCTGTTTGCAGGCTTATTCATCTGGCTGTTTTTAATGGGGAGAGCCCTGTTGCCGGCTTTAAGAGAAAAAACAGAAAACCAGAACTTATTGATTATGTTCCTGATTGCTTCTATTGCAATTGCTTCTTTTTATGGTGCCGGTTTGATGTGGGGGCAGCAAACCAATCTGGCTATTGCTGAATACTGGCGCTGGTGGGTTGTTCACCTTTGGGTTGAAGGTTTTTTTGAAGTATTTGCAACTGTAATTATTGCATACCTGTTTGTACGAATGCAACTGATTCATTCGAAAATTGCGACAACTACCGTTCTTTTTTCAACAATAATTTTTCTGAGCGGCGGCATTTTAGGAACTTTCCACCACTTGTATTTTACAGGAACGCCTACGGCGGTGCTTGCACTTGGCGCTACGTTTAGTGCACTCGAAGTGGTTCCTTTGGTATTGATGGGCTTTGAAGCTTACCACAACCTAACCTTGAGTAGATCGGGAGAATGGGTAAAGGCTTATAAGTGGCCGATTTACTGTTTTGTTGCCGTAGCGTTTTGGAACTTCCTGGGAGCCGGAATTTTCGGATTCTTAATTAACCCACCCATTGCACTTTATTACATGCAAGGATTGAATACGACTCCGGTTCATGGGCACACCGCCTTGTTCGGTGTTTATGGTTTCCTTGGTATTGGGTTGATGCTGTTTGTTTTGCGCGACATGAACTTAACGAAAGAATGGCGAAATGGCCCGATTAAGTTTGCTTTCTGGGCCATTAATATTGGTTTATTGCTGATGGTATTAATTAGTGTATTGCCGGTTGGCTTAGCTCAAACTTGGGCGAGTGTCAAATACGGACTTTGGTATGCACGTTCGGCCGAATTTATGCAGCAACCTTTTATGGCAACCTTAAAATGGTTGCGTGTAATTGGTGATACTATTTTTGCAGCAGGGGTTTTTGTGTTGGTGTATCATGTATTTGGACTGGCCTTTGGCTGGTCGTACGAAAAAAAATCGTTGGAAAGTTAGTGAATGCTAACTGCTATCTTGCAGGTTTTGAGACCGCTCCAAATGGGGCGGTTTTTTTTATGAGTTTTTGACTGCTATTACTCTGGTCTTTTAAAACTATTCCAAAAGCTCTCCACATAGCCCGCATTCTCAAAATAATCTTTCCCCTGAATTTTTTCAGGAGTTGTGTCCAATTCGAGAACACTTGCTTTTCGACTATATTTCACTTCATTGTTATCTTGATCCAAATAAGTTTTTTCACAATCCAAATAGCTTACCGCATACTTCCCGTTATAGGGTTTGTAGGTCGCGGTATAATGGTAATTAACCTTGGATTGTTCAGCCTTTTTAGTTGCCAACGATCTGTTGTGAGGATGATTTTTTTCTGCATCGATAACACATTCGTTGCGAATTACTTCGTAGTTATTTTGGCTGATGTAGATTTTTCCATCTAACTGTGTAGCGTAGAAATCTCCCGTGTGAGCCAAATCGGCTTTGCTTGTTTTGTAGGAAATAATCCAAACCGAATCGTCATTAAACTTGCTGATTCCTTCCAACTGCAGATCGAAGTCATTCAATAGTTTTTCATCAAATATCGTGTTCGACAGCCGGGCAACATCCATTTCAAGCAGTTCTTCAAAACCGGTTTTTGCTGTTGGAATGGAGTACGATTCAAAATTCTTTTTCACCTCCGAAAACTTAAAGTGGCGCTTGCTAAACGCATCGGTAATTGTGGGTGACGCATAGCCGGATTCGTCATATAGCTGAACAACCGCTTCGCGTTTTTGCTCCGAAGCACCTGCTACTTGTTTCGTTTCTTCAAAATACAGTTTCAGACCGAGTGGACCATGGTAAAAGTTTTCGGGTACATTAGCAGCAGCTGTTTTGATAACACGAAACAAAACTCTCGACTGTGCGGCTACATCTATCGTGTCAATATCATACGTTTGCTCGACCAATTGAATTCGCGTGAAATCTCTTGTCAAAAGTTCAGGAATCCGAAGAACCATGTTCCCGTACCCCACGGCCGAGAAAAATAACTTTTCATTTTTGAATTCATCAGGAACCTTCAACTCAAAAAATCCTTCGGAATCGCTTGCGGTACCGTAAAAAGTTCCTTCGACTCCAATATTTGTATAAGCAATTCCTTCTTGTGTGTTCGAATCAACTACACGACCTTTAATGACTTGGGCGCGTACCGAGGTTGAAATCAAGAAGACTAGAAACAGAGATATGATTAGATTTCGCATAATGTTTTTTTTAGCTCGGGGTTTTTTCTACTTTAGCTAATAACGCCAAAACAAATTTAAAAGTACAATTTGAATAACATATTTATTGTGCCAGCGTTATTAATTTTGAAACAAACAAATAAAAATTACTTCAATAATGAAAACAAAGAACCTTATCATATTGATCACTTGCTTAGGATTTTTAGTGACTTCTTGTGTGTCGAAGAAAAAATACCTGGATATGGAGTCTTCGAAACTACGTGCAGAACAGCGTGTTCGCGATTTGACTTCGGAGAATAGCGACAAAGCGGATCGGATTAAGCAGTTGATTGCAGATTATGAGCAAACCAAGGAAGACTTGATGTCGAGCAATGCAGAAAAGGATCAGATGATAAGTGACCTGCATGGAGAAATTAATGATCTTTCGACTAATGTGCAGGAGAGAGATGACAGTATTGAAGAGAAAATTTACGCTTTTGGTTATGAGAAAAGGCGAATGGCGCAGCAGATGGAAGAGTATCAGGAGCAAATTAAAACACTGAAAGCTGATAAACAGAGTTTGTCTTCGGAACTAAAACAAGCAACTGGCGATCTTTCCGAAGTGCAATTTGACTTGAATCGCAACAAAGGAGAAAATACCAAGCTGGAAGCTCAACTAGAAAAGAAAAATTCAAAAATCGAGCAGCTTTCAGGTCAATTAGCTTCGGTGAAAGCCGATGTGCAAAAGCTGAAAGTTGAACTTCAGAGCAAGGACGAAACCATTGAACGCCTAAATAACAATGTCAGTTTGCTAAAGAGCCAGCTCGGTAAATAACGTTAGCCAATCGATGGCAAATTGATTCCTTTGATTTTCCGAAATAAATCCAAAGCATATAAATCGGTCATTCCGGAAACAAAATCGATCACCGATTGCACTTTTTCATAGGTGGTTTGGTGGTTGTTGCGGTATTGCTCCGGAATCAGGGAGATTAATCGTTTTGAGTAGCCTTCATCCGGAGCCAACAGGGCTTCAATAAATGCTTCCAGTAATGTACCGATAATTTGGTGTCCTGAAATTTCAACCTCCACAACTGATCTGTGTTTGTAAATTTTGTCAACCGATAGATCTTTTATTTCTTCCAGCGCTATTCTGGAAGTACCTTTTAACTGGCTGATTAGTGATTTTTGAAACGAACCCTCGAAGATGTCGTCTTGCTTACTTTCGAAAACAGCAATACACTCGTGTACCAATTTATTGATTACACCGGCTCGCAAGTAGGCAATTCGTTCATTGTGGTCTGAAACTACGGTAAAGGTTTCTTCAATTTTTTTACGAATTTCTTTATCGGCTTGCTGGTCGTAAAAGTTCAGGAATAGTTCTTTGGTTGTTTCATAACCCAATATTCCCAGTTTATGTGCATCTTCCAGATCCATCATTTGGTAACAGATGTCATCGGCCGCTTCAACTAAAAACACCAACGGATGGCGAACAAACTTCAACGGGTTATTTCCAAGCTGTTTAATGCCGAGCTCGGTGGCAATTTCGTGGTAAAGTTCTTTTTCCGATTGAAAAAAACCAAACTTGGGTTTTTGAATACCAACCGACTCAAATGGGTATTTTACAATGCTGGCCAGGGTTGTGTAGGTTAGTGCAAATCCTCCGGCGCGGCGTCCGTTAAACTGGTGACTTAACAAGCGAAAAGCGTTGGCATTTCCATCAAAGTAGACAAAATCGTTCCATTCTTCGGGTTGAAGCATGAGTTGTAAATTATGTCCCCTGCCATTTTTGAAATAGCTTGAAATAGCTTCTTCGCCGGCATGCCCGAATGGCGGATTTCCCATATCGTGAGCCAGGCAGGCGGCCGAAACGACAGCTCCGAGTTCCGGAATCAATGGACTTGTTTCGCCCTTTACAATTAGTTTTTCAGCCAATATATTTCCAAGCGAACGGCCAACGCTTGCCACTTCCAAGCTGTGCGTGAGCCGGTTGTGTACGAAAATACTGCCGGGCAAAGGAAATACCTGGGTTTTGTTTTGCATGCGACGAAAGGGTGACGAAAAAATCAAGCGATCGTAGTCGCGTTGAAATTGTGTGCGGTTATACAGTTCGTTTTGTTTTACCGCGGGCTTTGTGCCAAGTCGTTTGCTCGATATAAGTTCGTTCCAGTTCATAATTCCTTATTTTATAGAATAAGTTGTTTAAAGGTCTTTCTGTTCAAAAAATATCAACATGGTACTTTTTGAGTTCCCGGTCCAGTTGTTTCGAACCCAGGCATATTCTTTCGAGCAAATGCCAGAAGCTTTTGCTGTGGTTCTTTTCTTTTGTGTGAGCCAATTCGTGAAGCAATACATAATCGATCAATCGGTCGGGCAGTCTCATTAAGTGAAGATTTAAATTGATGTTGTTTACTGAAGAACAACTTCCCCATCGGCTTTTTACATGTTTTACAAACACTTTTTGAAATTGAAATCCGTGTTTCGATGCCAGTTCCTGAAGCCGAACGGGTAAATAAACTTTGGCTTCCTGTCGCATGACTTCAATAAGAATTTTGCGTATAAATTGTTGAATGTTTGGGTTTTGATGATCGTATTTATGTGGAATGTTAATTTGGACAATTCCGGTTCCTATTAAACTCGTCACTTGCCCCTGATCAACTTTTACTATTTTTAATTGATGAAACTTTGTTCGAAAAGAGTTATCTTGTCCGAAAACAGTTAAACCTGTTTTAATCTTTTGTTGTTGTTGTATTATCCATGCTGATTTTGATTTTACAAAGTCGACGGCTTTAGCCTCGGAGGCTAAAACAGGCATGGAGACATGAGCATGACCAGTTGGTTTTACCCGTAACCGAAAATAACGGGAACGTTCATTTCTAACTAAAGTAACCTGTCCGACAGGTTCAATTAAGATTACTTTTTCAGTGCTCATACGATACGAATTGCTGACGAAGATAATGAATCCTTCAAAACTTGAACTATGGAACAAAAAAACGACATTGAAGTATTTGGAACGATAAACAAAAGGGAAACGGTCTTTACTATTGATGATAAGATTGAGCCCGGCACACTGGTGTTTGAAGCTCTCGAGCCATTTCCCGGTTATTATCATGAAACGCCTTTCGATACCAAACCGATTTATATGTACATTGCCTTGGCGGAACATTATCCGCTTGAGAATATCATTCGTGCAACTCAGGAAGTTGAGAAAGTGTTTGATGAGAAATTTGATGCCGGAAAAGGTTTTTTAAACATATACAATACCACTTACAACGTGTTAAGAGTCCGGCACCTGAATCGGTATGATTTAATTGGTGCGTTACAAAAAGCGTATGAAGATAATGGCATCCACTTTTTAGGTAAAAACAAAAAGAGCTTGAAAGAGAAAGCCAATATAAAGGTGGTCAAGTTTTTTAAGTTGGAAGAAATTGATGATGGCATTTATATTGACAAAAAGGAGCGTTTTCATGCCTATATTGAATTACCAGCGTACTTCGAGTTTGACGATTTTAAGGCATTGAGCAACCGTGTACAGTATAATTGGGATGAAAGCAAGTTTGATGCTGCCGTAGGATCTTTCTATCATAATGGAAGACTACGAGAGTTTGTTCGTATTTACAGCAATAAACTGAGTCTGGAATATTTACAACAAATAAAAAAATTGTATCTGGAGAAGATGAAGTAATTCTTTAGATAATAGCATATTATTGATGAAAGGTACTCAATCTGAGTGCCTTTTTTGTTTTATGTAATATTTTAGATCGTTATACATTTTATAATTAATGACCTTGCTCAGAGGTTTAAATATCGTTTTTCGATAATCAAAACGATGTGTTTGGTATGCCAAAAGTAGCATAAGATAACTGAGAGGTGCTTTTCGTACATTTTTGTGCTGAGGAGGTAATATCGAACAGATATTCAATTATTTTTATGGTAATTTTGTGTGATTATGTCAATAAACTAGTTGAAGATGTTAATTTATTGACATGAAAAGTAGGCCTATAATTTTATGACTGATAATAAATTATTTAAGTTTAATGTTTAGATGGTTAATAATATATATAGATAATTAATAATTTTAATAATTTAGTTAGTATGAGAAAAATTTACTTAGTATTAGTGATGGTATTTCTGTGTCTTACAGCTGTTAAGTCACAGACAGTTACTTCATCAGAATCGATAATGAATAGCAGCTATTCTGATGGATGGCAGTTAGTTCTACAAGGTCAGGTAGTTGACGTTTTTTATAAATACACTGACTGCTCTGAAGATGAAAAGAATTGTTGTGAAAACATCTTTGTAAAGGTTGTTAACAAGACAGATGATCAAGTACAATTAGCATGGGATTATCAGCTGGGCTACAGAGCTGATATTGCCGGTGAAGTCACAAGTGAAAATACGCGGAGTGTATCTATTTCACTTGCTCCAAAACAGAAACTAAAGGCGGATTGTGGAGTTTTTGATCCGTACGATTTGGTTTTAGGAATAAGAGAGCTAGAGTCTCCGGATGTAAACGTGTTAACAGACATCTTGATTAAGAATTTTACAGAAACAAAGCAATAATTCCTAAAATATAGAATAATGAGAAATTTGTATAAAGGAGTTTTAATACTACTCAGCCTGATATTATCTGTTCCTGTAATGGCACAATCATTAACCGGATTAGATAACACAACTTATACGCAAGGAAGTTCTCCGACAATTGTTGACTCAGATGTAACTTTGACGGGAGATGATGATTTTACAGGCGGATACGTTGAGTTTGAGATTACCAATTCTACCGCAAATGATCAGCTTAGTATCATTGATGGCGGGAGTTTGACAGTCTCTGGGAATGCTGTATACTGGGCAGGAGATCGGATTGGAACCATTGATAATACAAAGAATGGACAAAACGGGAACATTTTAAGAATTGATTATAATACTTCGGCTCCACTGAGCAACTCAAGTTTTGAGACAGCATCTCTGGATTCGTGGACAGTTAACTACAATCATAATCAAATGTATGGGCAAGCGTGGGCTGAAGGTCCATACAATGGGACTAGGGGAGATGGTAACCCTACAATTGATGATTATAGTTATGGAACAGCATCTGCGACCGTAGAAAGTGCCGCTGCTCACAGTGGAAGCTATGGGTTGAAACTTTCAATTAGTGGAGGGGTTACAACTAGTTGTGGAACGAACCACTCACCATCAGTAACCAGTGATGTATTTGCTGCTACAGTTGGAGATGATTTGAGTTTATGGTGGTATGCTGCAACAACTTCGGATGACTATGATGTTTTTGGATTTGTTTTTTCGGATGATAACAATAATGGCACAATGGATTCGGGAGAAACTTATCAACGTCTATTTCATAGTACTGGTGCCAATACTGGTGGATGGCAAAATATTAGTACGACGTTGACTTTTGGTGGCCCAAATTTGCGGTTCTGGTTTATTAACGGTACATATGACCAAACTTGTGGAAGAGCTGTAGGTTCATATATGTATATTGATGATATAGTCTTGACGTTTAACAATCCCCAGGTAACTACCAACAACATGGTGGAAACTGTGATTGAACATCTGGCTTATGAGAATCAATGTGGCCCGGATGCCACAACCAGAAATCTTCAGGTTCGAATTAATGACGGAAGTGGAAGCGCCAATGCGAGCTCGCAAATTGATATTATTGAAGTTTTACCAACTGCGAGTTGCAAAAACATCAGTGTTTCACTTGATGTTAATGGAGCTGCAACCATTGCAGAGGATGCGGTTGATAACGGATCTATTGGGTCAAGTTTGACCTATGATACCGATATGACAACTTTTGATTGTACAGATATCGGAACACCAGTTGCTGTTGTTTTAACTGTTACTGATTGTTTTGGTAATACCGATCAATGTAATGCAACAGTTACGGTTTCGGATGATCTCGGACCTACAGCTAATCTGCAAAATTTTAATCTTTATCTGGACTCCAATGGGGACGGAACATTAGCTTTTTCAGATGTCGATAATGGATCGGTTGATGCCTGTGGAATTGCTAATACAGTTGTAAGTCCATCTTCATATAGTCTTTCAGATATTGGAGCAAATACCGTTACCATTACTTTAACTGATAACTATGGAAATGTAACTACTGAGACAACCACTGTTACAGTGATTGACAACACTCCACCAACAGTCGTTGGAAAAGATATTACAGTTCAGCTTGATGCGACTGGAAATCTGACTATTTCAGGAAGTGACCTGGACAATGGATCAAGTGATGCCAGTGGAATAGCATCTTACACCGCTACACCAAACTCATTTGATTGTAGTGATGTTGGAGCCAATAATGTGACTTTGGAAGTAACCGACAACAATGGCAATTCAGCAACAAGTACGGTTGTTGTTACTGTTGAAGATAATGTGGCTCCTGCAGCAGTCTGTCAGGATATTACAATTTATCTTGATAGTGATGGTGATGCGTCAATAGCCGCTTCCGATATCGACAATGGATCAACAGATGCTTGCGGTATTTCTAGTTTGGCAATTAGTCCTTCGGCATTTACCTCTTTAAATGTTGGAGACAATGCGGTTACTTTAACAGTCACTGATGTTAACGGAAATGTCAATACGTGTTCATCTACAGTTGAAGTATTGGATACTATTTCGCCTGTGGCCACTGCAAAAGATATTACGGTATCACTTGATGGTAATGGCCAGGTTACTATTACTGGGTCAGATGTTGATAATGGTTCAAACGATGCAAGTGGAATTGCATCTCTAGTGGTCTCTCCAAATAGTTTTGATTGTTCAGAAATTGGGGGAAATACAATTACTTTAACAGTGACCGACAAAAATGGGAATACATCATCAACAACAGCAGATGTAACCGTGGAGGATAACATGAAATCTGTTGTATTATGTAAGGATACTACATTGTATTTGGATGCAGATGGTTTAGCCGGTATCACAACTGCTGAAATTGATAATGGTTCTACCGATAATTGTGGAATTGATACCATGTACATTGATAAATACGATTATACAGGTGCCGATTTAGGTGCCAATAGTATTACTTTGACCGTTGTGGACAATTTTTCAAATACGGAAACGTGTACTGCTACTGTAACAGTTTTAGATACGATTAATCCTGTTGCTGTTTGTATGGATACGACAGTTTATCTGGATGCTTCAGGTGCATTTACCATCGATCCATCATTTGTAAATTATATTACATCAGATAATTACACGTATGAATTATCACTTGATGTTACTGATTTCGATTGTTCAAATGTCGGAGAAAATGCAGTTGTGTTAACTGCTACTGATCAATCGGATAATACTGATCAATGCCAGGCAGCCGTAACGGTTTTGGATACCATTGCACCAATTGCCATGTGTAAAGATATTACCATCTCATTAGATACCTTGGGATCAGTAATTATCACGCCTGAGATGATTGACAATGGCTCTTATGATGCTTGCACTGATGTTGTTTTGGCTGTTGAATCTGATACAGCGATTGCATTGAGTTGCGAACAAATAGGGGATAATGAATTGACCTTGAGTGTAACAGATATCTATGGAAACGTTTCGACCTGTGTTTCAACTGTTACTATCGAGGATAACTCAAAACCGATAGCGATTTGTAAAGATGTTACGGTTTATCTTGATGAAACAGGCTTTGTACAAATTGATGGATCTACGGTTGACAATGGCTCGTATGACGCCTGTGGTTTCCACATCGTTCCTTACGTAAATAGAGAGAAATTCTACTGTGATGATTTAGGTCCTAACCTGATTACATTGACAGTGAATGATTACTACATGAACTATGACTTCTGCGAAAGTATTGTTACAGTTGCAGATAGTATCAGACCTGAGATTGATAGTATGGAGGATATCACAACAGTTGTTGCTTCGGCTGATGATTGTTCGGCTGTTGTTGAGTTTGAGACTCCAACCGCAAGTGATATTTGCGGAGGAGTCACGGTGGAACAAACCGCCGGTCTTGGTAGTGGAAGCGAATTTCCTGTGGGAGCAACTGTTGTTACATTTACAGCAACTGATGCTTCAGGAAATACTTCAGAATCGTCGTTTGTAGTAACTGTTGCGGGAATCAATAAGGCACCGGTTTTCGACGCTGTTGCAGATCAATCAATTTCACTTTATGCGACAACTCTTGACGTACCGTTGACAGGAATTAGCGCCGGAGATGATTGCATGGAGCAAGTTGTAAGCTCAATTACAGCCGAAGCTGACCCA
>Ga0163223_100110_pt1 | contig 30711 bp, 30 predicted proteins | sample MSEWel2016_02_17_2_FD_113147 | JGI IMG/M metagenome (GOLD analysis project Ga0163223, IMG submission 113147) | Subsurface microbial communities from deep shales in West Virginia, USA - MSEEL Well Study Marcellus 5H_2016_02_17 ...
AGGAAAAATATTGACATAAATAGTGAGAGGTGTTAACCTTATGAAAATTATAAAGCAGACGTGCACAAATTGGGTTTTAACAAAAACGCAAGAATTGAATTATAATAGGAGGTTTATGAAAATGGAATTTGGACTAAGAGAGTGGAAACTGAGTGATGCTGAAAGTATCGTACCCCTGGCCAATAATGAAAAGATAGCGAGAAATCTGAGAAATACATTTCCCTATCCCTATACGTTAGATGATGCACATCTTTTTATTTCAAAAAGTATTCATAAGAATAAACGGAAACTGTTAAACAGAGCGGTTGTTATTGATGATTTAGCATCCGGGTCGATCAGTTTACTTATGCAGGAGGATGTTAGCAGTAAAAGCGGAGAGCTGGGTTTTTGGTTAGGCGAACCCTTCTGGGGGAAGGGGATCATGACCCAGGCGATTAAACAAGTCTGTGAAAATGCCTTTGCAGAGTCGGATGTAAATTTTCACATTATTTCGGACTGGTTTAATCACAATAAAACGGATCGAAATGTTCGAAAGACTGTGAAAATAATGGCGGGTTAAAAAGTGTGTTTCAGTTTTTTAATCACATAATCACGCTTTATTTCTCCAGAAAAAAAGGGAAATAACGCCGTCAGGCGTTAAATCCCAGCATCCGCAGAAGCGGCAAAAACAATCTCTTCATCAATAAGATCTGTTTGTTTTTGAAAGGCAAGAATCAGACACTGGGTAACCAGATTACCGACTAATCGCGGATAACCACCAGTGGATGATGAAATGGCTTCATAAGCATTCTCGTTGATCAGATTCCGTGAAACACCGGCATGCTTAAACCGGTGTTTGATATAATCCCGAACCTCATCCGGTGTAAGCGGCGAGAAATGAAACCGGGTCACCAGCCGCTGATCAAGCGACCGGTTCTGGTTTAAGGCCAGTCGGTTGGCCAGCGTCGGTAAACCGGTGAGAATCAGAATAAAAGGATTACGTTTATCCATGTCAAAGTTAAAAATGATGCTCAGATCGTGAAGAAACTGGGCTGAAGCCGACTGCATCTCATCCAGGATAAAGACCGGCGTGATGCGGCGTTTATCATAAAGATCCGTAATGGCGTTCTGAATCTGAAAAAACAGCTCCACTTTTCGAAATTTTGGCTGTTCCCCAAGCGAAAACGCCAGACCCCGGTAAAAATCCATGGTTGTCCCGGAAGACATCGGGAAATACATGACCTTATATAACGACGGATTCAAACTGTCGGCAAAGACCCGCAGGGTCGATGTTTTACCAACCCCGGGGTCCCCAGTAATCAGACCAAAACCGCGGGTGGTTTTGAGATAATCCAGTCGGGCTAAAACTTCCTTGTAAGCTTCAGATTGAAAGAGCATCGATGAATCAATGCCCTTGTCAAAGGGCGCCTGCTGGAACCCGAAAAATGATTTATACATGAGGAACACCGCCTAACGCGCTGTAGCTGATAGCATTGTTATTGCGTTTGGCAATGGCGTTGTCCGTCATGATGACTTTTTTGCAGGTAAGAATCCGGACACTGTTTTCATAAATATAGATTTCATCCGGACATTCATTGGGATAACGGATATCCACGCTCTTACCAATAAACATCGGCGACGCTTCGAAAAGGGCGTTGTGCAGCGAAATGGTGGCATCCGACTTGACCTTTCTGGTCACCCGGATCAGAAAGGCTTCATCAATAATTCGGGGATCAGAGAAATGCTTAATCCGGTCACTCCCCCGCATATAAAAGACCATCGGCGCTTCATTGAGACTCGAATGAACCTTATGATGATAATCCCGAGCCAGCCAGGCCTCAAAGCGTTGGTTGAGGACCTCCAGATCCATCAAGTCAGCATCCGTCAAAAGTGGATAGAAACGGCTGCGGACGGTTTTGAAAAAGCGCTCGATTTTGCCCTTGCTTTTGGGATCATAAGGCTTGGTGTTGACCAAGGCAATACCCAGGGTGGCACAGGAAGTATTCAGTTGGTGGGAACGGAAAATCTTGCCATTATCCGCATAAAGCATGGTGGGCTTACCACAGGTAAGTAAAGCCGATTTAAGGACATGAAGGAGATCTTCATTCTTCTCAGCCAGCATGAACTGAGCCCCGGTAATCCGCCGGGAAGCATCATCGATAAAAGCGATCAGATAGGTTTTGCGTTTTTTACCGTTAAGAGTCAGATACGGGCCATGGGAAACATCGGTCTGCCATAGGGTGTTGATATCAATATGGGCAAACCGGCGGCGGTCAGATGTATCCGCCTGGGATGGCTTTAACAGTTGATGTTTTTTGAGCAGCCGATACACCGTCGAATAGGAACAGTCAGAGCTGGTGAAGTGGCCTTCATGAATGAGCCACTCATGGAACAACTTCACTGATAAATGGATGTTTTCCGTTCGCAGCGTAAGGAGTAGTCTGGCCGATTCTGCCGGTAACGCCCGGGACGAACCCTTGTCCGTCCGAACCTTGGGCTTAAGCGCATCAAAACCATGGCGCCGGTACAAACGGTGCCATTCCAGCAGGGTTTTACGGTTGTAGGTGCGGATGCCATAATGCGGGACATCATGGGTTTTGGCACTGACCTCATCCAGATAAGCCGTGTGGTTCGTGATGGTATCCGTAAGTAACGGCGCAATCAGGCCATAGCGAAATAAAGCAATCAATTCTTTGTCTTTTTCAGTCATTGTAAAAACCTCCGATTTTAATGAGTTGAGGTTTTAAGGATCCATAAAACCAGATAATCAGAGAATAACGGATCAATCGATAAAAGGCAAAGCAAAAGCTCTGTGGGACAAATAGTTCTTCAAAAAAATAGGGAAGGATGGTACAATTAAAGTGCCATAAATCCTATCTTAAAATGATCGTGATATCTTTTGCCGAAGATGTGGGGCTTCCCCACCGAGTAGACCATTTCAAGAAGCTTTATGGCTTTTTTATGCCCAAAATCAGGAAAGACGATTAAAGGATCATGACAGATGCGAAAATACTCAATCAGCCGGTTCAGACAAAAAAGGAAACGCCGGGTGATAAAGTGCCGATGCTGATGCGCTAAAGCGCAGGCTGAAGGAATCCTGTTTAAAAAGGCCCAAAGCAGTTCCAGCAGAAATGGAAGGGCCAGCTGAAACCCGGGATGGCAAAAAGAAGGCAGAATACTCACTGTCTTACCGCAATGGATACAGTAATGGCGTTGGACCGGAATGGCGAAGACATCCTCATACCAGATCACATGCCGGTGATAGATACCATGAAGATGAAGCCGCCTGCACGAATGACAATGAGGACAGCTGTCGATGCGAACTTTTTCAGCGGTGTAGAATTCGTTGATATAATCCAGCGGGTGGTCAGAAAAGTGTTCCAGATAAACCATGGTTTGTGCTTCCTTAAAGTGACTAATGATTAATCATTATACCATAATTGAAAAGCCAGGTTTAGCTGGAATAATTTGATTAAATCAGGACTTTTGGGACTCTTATAATTTGCTAATTAACAGTCGGATGTTGTAAGAATTTATGCCCGTCCTTTTTCAGAAAACCAGAAGGCTCGAAGAACGCTTGAAAAAGCTGGGTTTGAACTGGAAGGTGTTTTTCGAAAGAGTATTTGTAAAAATGGAGTAATTCAAGACTCTTGTATGTACGCATTGACAAAATAAACTCAGACAGTTTTAATAAACAGACCGCAAGTAAAATTACTGAAAAAATGCGTAATTTCAAAAAAGAACTTCGAAAGAGGTTCTTTTTATATGGGTGTGATTAAATGAATGCCAAAAAGGGAATGAAATAGAACAACAAACAAAAAGGGCTAATCAAGCTAAAAGAGGAATAATAAAATTTACAAATGTGATCGGAAATAAATTGCAAATCAAAAACAAAAATAATATGGTGATGATTGACCTGTGATAAGAAGCTGCTATGTAGAATGAGACAGATAACGAGAAAATATAGATTATTCAGAAAAATGCGAAAAGTAAACGAGTACAATGGCGTCAAAAATAGATTAACTGATATATTTTACTAAAAAAACCATTGACAGTCTCATTGAATACGAGTACAATGATGTTGAAAATGCAATAGTAATTACAATTTTATTTACGGTTTACGAAAAAGATCACAAAATTCTGAAAATCTTTAGTGCTTCCCCGTCAAATTTTGAATAATATTAAGAAAGGAGTAGTAAAAGAATTGCATCATATATGGAAGGGATGGTGCAAAATAAATATCGGGTGAAGGAACGAATGGATAAATTTAAGTGTTTGATTGTTGGAAGATGAGGACTGACTGTTCATGCATGTGATGCAAACAGCCATTAAAAAAAGGAATTGATATTTAAGTTTATACTAAAAAGGAGAAAAAATTATGAACAAACCATTAAAAAAGTCGGCCATTAATCTTTATGGATTGCCGTCGTTCGGATTTCAGACCATGGTCAATATCGAAGTTATGTTTTTTGCAGCATTTCTTACAGATTTTGCAAAAATTCCGTTGGCTTTGGTAAGTACTATCTTATTGATAACCAGTATCGTAGATATTGTTGCAGTACCAACCGCGGGGGTTATATTAGAAAAAAGCAACATGAAATGGGGTAAATACCGTTCATGGCTGCTGGTTGGACCACCCGTTGCGGCACTCTTTTATATTTTGCAGTTTTCACAAATTGGTGGCACAGCAGAGATTAATGCCATTATTATCTTTTTAGGATTTGCCATCAGTCATCTGGTCTGGAATACATTCTATGCAGCCCATATTTCGATGAACAATTCACTGACCACTATTCGTGAAGAGCGAATCTCCATGGCCAGCAACCGGGGGATGTTTAATGCTGCTGGTGCCCTGGCGTTTTCTTACTTTGGGGTAAAAGCGATCACTGCCATCGGTGCTGGTGTTGGCAACCCAGTTTTAGGCTATACTTATATGGCAGCGATTACTGGTGCGATCATGATTGCTTGTAACATCATTTATTATGTTATCACAAAAGAATATGCTCAAAACGGTACAGAAGTTAAAGCTGGAAAACCAGCTGAAAAGATGTCTATTGGAGAAATGCTCAAACAAATTGTTGTTAATCCGCCTTTGTTGGGATTAATGTTAGTAGAACTGGGTAGATATTTAGGTCGGTTTGTAATTTTTGGAATGGCATTTTACTACTTTAAATATGTCATCGAAGATCTGCCGGGATTAGCTTTGTTTATGACCGGATTAACGATTTCAAGCTTCTTTGCGGCCATGATTGCGGCACCGATTGCCAAGCGTCTAGGCGAAAAAACAACCTACATGATCGCACTGAGTCTTTTAGTTATTGGCTTATTACTGGTGTGGTTTATGCCGCTTGAAGCAACCGCATTTAAGATTATTATGTTTGTTGCCTATATTGGCTATGGCTTGCCTGATTCACTGGGTGTTGCCATGTACTCTGCAACGGTAGATTATGGTGAATGGAAAACAGGGAAAAATGCTCGCGGTTTCATTATGTCACTCATCAGTTTCCCAATAAAAATATCGATCTTTATCCGTTCGGTAATCATTGCAGCAGTTTTAGGTTCTGTTGGTTACGTAGCTGATATGGCGGTAACACCAGAACTGGTACAGGCAATTAAAAATGGCTTTGCATTATATCCAGCAATCATTATGGTTATCGGATTAGTGTTAATGTTTGGACTATATACATTAACACCAACAAGAATGGCTGAAATGAACAAAGAAGTTGCTGAACGAAAACAACAGGGATAAATCTTATTTTTCGACCGAAGCGCGTTATACTCGCTTCGGTTCGAAATGATAAATCCATTTAAAAACCATAAAAGGAGAAAATATGATGCTAACAAAAAGACAAAACCTTGCGGAAGTATTAAAAGGTGGAAATCCAGACCGCTTTGTCAAACAATATGAAGCGTTTGCGTTAATGATGAAAACTCCGATTAGCCGTTTAAAACCGCCAGTAGGGGGGCAAATTGTTAATGAATGGGGTGTTACTTTGAGCTGGCCGGAAGGGCAGTTAGGTTCATTCCCGGTTCATGACAAAGAACATATTGTGATTAAAGATATTACGAAGTGGCGGGATTACGTGAAAGCACCAAAACTTGAATATCCCGAGGAAGCTTGGGCGACTGCCATTGCTGATGCCAATGCTGTTGATCGGAATGACAAGTATGTTACTGTTTTTGTTGCTCCGGGCCTTTTTGAACATGTCCATTATCTGATGAGTATGGAAGAAGCCTTAATGGCTTATTATGAAGAACCTGAAGCGATGCATGAACTGATTGACTACCTGGTGGATTTTGAACTTCGGTTGGCTAAAGAGTTTGTCGATCATCTTCATCCGGATGCTGTTTTCCATCATGATGACTGGGGCAGCCAGATTAACTCCTTTATTTCACCGGCAATGTTTGAAGAATTTTTTGAGCCCGCTTACAAGAAGATCTATGGCTATTATAAAGATAATGGCGTTGAACTAATTGTTCACCACAGCGATAGCTATGCAGCTAACCTGGTGCCATCCATGATTGAAATGGGCATTGATATCTGGCAGGGAGTCATGAATACCAATAACATTCCTGAATTGATCAAAGAATATGGCGACAAAATTACCTTTATGGGTGGTATCCATAGCGGCCTTGTTGATTTCCCGGGCTGGACACCGGAAATTGTCGCTGAATATGTTAAAAAAACCTGTCAAGAAAATGGAAAACTGTATTTTATTCCATCTCAGACCTCCGGATTGCCGATTGATTCGTTCCCCGGTGTATACGAAACAATTAATACTGAAATAGACAAAATGTCAAAGGAAATGTTTTGATTTAGGGAAATACGCTAATCAAATCTAATTTTATTTATGATTTGATGAAGGTTTATGATTACAGACAGGAAGTCTTTTCAAGATCTGAATCGACTTCTTGTCTGTGTTATTTTAGAGATAAATATCTTGAGGTGGATTATGAACAAAAAACAGCTATTCGGAATGATCATGAGCATTGGGGTACTGATTGCAGTTTTCCTTCTGCCAATTCCAGAAGGTTTGACGGATATTGGATTTATTACTATAGGACTTTTAATTTTCTTTTTGATCATGCTGATAACAGAAGCACTACCAGTAGGGGTTATCTGTTTCTTAAGTCTGGCTTTGCTGCCAATTCTGGGCGTAACTAAAAATCTTGCAACCGGCTTGGTTGGATTTAGCAATACGATGTTGTTTTTTGTACTGGCTTCGTTTGGTTTGGCTGAAGCAGTGACATCAACGCCAATTGTGCAACGCGTCCTCCATCTTTTACTGGAGAAGTTTGGTAAAAACGTAAAAACATGTATTTTAGCAATCATGGTTGCTGGAGGGCTGATCTCATCGGTGGTTACGGATGTGCCGACGGTGGTTGTTTTTATGGGAATTGGAGCAGGCTTTTTAAAACTATTCAAAAATGAAGCGGACCGTAAAAAAACAGCAAGACCACTAATGATCGGGATCCCGGTTGCCATCATGCTAGGCGGAGTCATGACGCCTGCCGGCAGTGGGATTAATATCCTAACCATCGGTTTATTGCAAAACATTGCCGGTATTCAGATTACCTTTATTCAATGGATGATTTGTGCCATTCCCATTGTTGTGTTAATGGTGCCATTTTCCTGGTTTGTGTTGATGAAAATATATCCGCCGGCTGAAATTGATCAGTCAGAAATACAGGAATATTTAAAAACCATTGCCGTAAAGGAAAAGATTTCAAAAATTGAATGGAAAGTTATTACCATCGCATCAGGGATGATGTTTTTCTGGATTCTCAGTTCCTTTGTATCAGGAATTGATGTTACCGTGGTTGCTCTGATAGGATGTTCGTTATTTTTCCTGCCAGGGATCGATATTTTAACCTGGGACCGCTACATCAAAGCGGTAAGCTGGACTTCTTTTGTTTTGATTGGGACGGTTTTATGTATTGCCAACACCATTGTGACCAATGGCGTCAGTGAATGGTTTGTCACTCATGTCTTACCCACCAGTCTGACTATTTCAACAATGGAAGGGGTATTCTTTGTCGCGGCAATGTGTTTTATCATTATGCTGGTTGTACCGGTAGCTCCTGCTTTGATTGGGGTGTTGACACCGGTAATTATCAGCTTGGCAGCAACAACGGGCATTCATCCGGCATTACTAATTATTACTCTGGGATTGTGTGCCGGTAATTGTTATCTGTTTCCCATTGATACCATTCCGCTGATAACCTATACGGCTGGTTATTACAAGATGACGGATATGCCAAAGGCAACGATTTGGATGCAACTGGCCTTTATCATACTCTGTACACTTTGGTTGCCCATTGGCGGTAAGATTGTCGGGCTTGCGTAAAATGATCGCTTCTTGATCGGATCATTTTTAGTTAAGAAAAGCGTGAAATTAAAAATATTTTCTTAATATATTTAAAAAAATGGCGGCTAATTTTGATAGTGAGACAGAAAAAATAGAGAGAATACAAAAAGCATATTATAATTACATAATGTGTTGGTTAAATAAGTGACACAGTAAGAATGAAAAAATAACTATTTTTACGAATGAAATCTAAAACGCTCCGAACAAAGACGCTGTTCAGGGCGTTTTTTTTTAACCGTTTACAGAATCATGAATGGAATTTGTAAAAAAAAGGAAAGTGTAAAAATTGGTAGTAAATAGTGGGTGGATTGCTTAAAAACGTTAAAATAATAACAAGAAATTTTACTCACTAAAGTTCGTTTGAGAAATAACAAACAAGTAAAGGTAATAAATTGGCTTGATATAGAAAAATATTGACAGATAGATTAAAAGATGGTAACCTATGGAAAAATCTGTATATACATGTGCATAATTAATCGCAGAGAAAAATGTAAGATGTAATAAACAGAGCTTTGGTAAAAGGAGGTTGAAAAAACCAAGCAGATTATGAGTAATCCACAAATGTTTAAATGCAATGCCCGTAGAATCGACAGTCGGTAGCTGATTGTTGAATAGCCAATTTGAAAAGGGATTCAGAGAATCAGGAAATTATTTTAAAAAGGAGAATGACAAGATGAAAACAGATGTACAGATCGCACAGGAAGCTAAAATGCAACCGATTGCACAGGTGGCCGAAAAATTGGGGATCACTGGAGATGAACTGGAACTTTATGGCAATCATAAAGCCAAGGTGTCTTTGTCGGTATTAAAAGACAACCAGGACCAGCCAGATGGGAAGCTTATCCTAGTGACGGCCATTAATCCGACCCCGGCGGGAGAAGGAAAAACAACAACTAATGTAGGTCTTTCAATGGCCTTGAATTATATCGGCAAGAAAACCATAACCACCTTGAGAGAACCATCATTGGGACCCTGTTTTGGAGTCAAAGGCGGAGCAGCTGGTGGTGGATACGCTCAGGTTGTCCCGATGGATGATATCAACTTGCATTTTACCGGTGATTTCCATGCGATAACCTCGGCTCACAGTTTGCTGGCAGCACTTTTGGATAATCATATCCACCAGGGAAATGCACTAAATATTGATATGGATCGGATTGTTTGGCGGCGCGTTGTCGATATGAACGATCGGGCTCTACGAATGATCACCGTTGCTCAGGGAAGTCGGGCCAATGGAGTCGAGCGTGAGACCGGGTATGACATTACCGTAGCATCAGAAATTATGGCGATCCTCTGTCTGGCTTCCAGTCTCACAGATCTTAAAGATCGGTTGGGCCGAATGATTGTGGCTTATAATACCGAGGGTAAAGCAGTGACAGCGGCTGATCTGGAAGCCACCGGTGCTATGGCATTGCTGCTTAAAGATGCCATTAAACCCAATCTCGTTCAGACGCTGGAAAACACTCCGGCGTTTATCCATGGTGGTCCCTTTGCTAATATTGCCCATGGTTGCAACTCCGTTCTGGCCACCAGAACGGCCTTGAAGCTGGCGGATTATGTGGTCACCGAAGCAGGCTTTGGAGCGGATCTGGGAGCAGAAAAGTTCTTTGACATTAAATGCCGTTACGCCGAGCTTAAACCTAATGCGGTGGTCATCGTTGCCACTGTCCGGGCGCTGAAAATGAACGGTGGGGTAATTAAAACAGAACTTTCCAAAGAAAATGTAGAAGCCGTCACCTCAGGAAGTGCTAACCTGATCCAACATTTGGAAAATCTCCAAAAATTTAAGGTACCGGTTGTTGTCGCACTCAATAAATTCCCGACCGATACGGAGGCAGAATTTGATGCGGTAAAGAAAGCCTGCGAACATAAAGATGTCAAGGTGATCCTTTCTGATGTGTTTTCCCAAGGCGGAAAAGGTGGCGAGGAACTGGCCAGAGAAGTAGTGAAACTCTGTGACCTGGGTGAATCTCAATATCAACCCCTTTATTCGCTTGAACTTCCGCTTGAAAAGAAAATCGAAACCATTGCCAAAGAAATTTACCGGGCGGATGGGGTAGAATACGAGCCAGAAGCTAAAAAACAACTGGACGAGATTGTGGCCCTGGGATTTGACCACCTACCAGTGTGTATGGCGAAAACTCAATATTCCTTCTCAGATGATCAAACCTTATTAGGCGCACCTCAAGACTTCAATATCCATGTTAAAGAAGTGCGACTATCTGCTGGAGCCGGATTTGTAGTGGCGATCACCGGAACCATAATGACCATGCCAGGTCTGCCTAAAGTGCCTGCTGCAAATGGTATGGATATTACCGAAGATGGTGAAATAATCGGACTATCCTAATTATATTGAATGCGTGATGAAGCGTTCACGCGGCGTTTGCACAAAGATTGAGCCGGTGATAAAACATGCGCAAATCAGCAATTTATCCGATCAAACGGTTTTTCTGCCGGCTTTTCGGTATAGTAATAAACATAAAAAACACAGATCACGTGCTTGTGAGTCTGTGTTTTTTTGCGAAACAGGTTATAAAATAGTTTCAGGCTGTTAGCTTATTAGTCAGGAATTTTGGGAATAAACCAAAAAACGCTTATCTGAATCAAAGAAAAGACTTGTAAAAAATAATAAAATGAGGTACCTTAGTGTCAATAAGAGAATTATTAATGATTAAAAGTATGGGGACTTTATTTGTATTCTGGACAGGTTCAAATTTTTAAGAGAATGGAGAGAGTAGAATGAAGATTGGCATTATTGTATTTTCCAAAACTAACAATACGTTTTCAGTTGCCAAAAGGCTGAGGGATGCTCTGGCAGATAAAGGGCTGGAGGTAGAAATTGAACAGGTTATTCCGGAAGATGATGCTCCTGGTGTTAAGCCACCGATTGTATTTACCAATAAGCCGGATGTTTCGCCCTATGATGTGGTGATCTTTGCCAGTCCGGTATGGGCCTTCTCATTGGCAGGAGTAATGGCGGAATATCTTGAACAAATTTCATCTCTTCAAGGCAAACGGGTCTTTAGTTTTGTTACTAAGCAGTTAGCTTCTAAAATTACTGGTGGAAACAAGGCCAATCGACAGATCAAATCTGCAGTGGCAGTAAAAGATGGCACGGTGGAAAAGTCCTTTATTGTCAGCTGGAAAAATAAAAAACGAGAGCAAGAGATTGAGGGCTTAATTGCAGAAATTTTAAAAGCCGTTTAAGGGTCATCAGGATTAGGCTTAAAAATTTGAAATAATGTAATTTGTTAAAAAAGTGCTCCTGGAGAAAAAAATCTTCAGGAGCTTTTTTATGTGAGCGATGAGGATGGAAAATACAAAGTTCTATTTTGGCGGATTTAATGGGGCATATCGTTTGATGATTTTTTCGGCAGTTTTAACTCCGTCAACCGCAGAAGACATAATTCCACCGGCGTAACCAGCGCCCTCACCCATCGGATAGAGTCCGGAAATATTGGCGACATGATCATCGTTGCGGTTGATACGAACTGGCGAAGAACTGCGGGTTTCGACCCCGGTCATGACACTGTCATCCATGGCAAAGCCAGTCATCTTTTGATCAAAATGAACCAGGGCTTCCTTCATGGTGGCGACCACATAATCGGGCAGGCAGTCTTTCAATTGAGCAAGCTTAAGTCCCGGGGCATAGGTTGGCTTAAGCTGCCCCCAATGGGTGCTGGGTCGATCCGCCAGAAAATCGCCCACCAACTGTGCCGGGGCATGATAATTTTGGCCCCCCAGAGTAAAGGCCAGGGTTTCCCATTTACGCTGAAAGGCGACTCCGGCCAGGGGATGACTGTCGCCGAAGTCTTCGGGTTGCACTCCGACGAGCAAGGCCGCATTGGCATTTTCACCATCGCGTCGGTGTTCGCTCATGCCGTTGGTGACAACCCCGTTTGCTTCAGAAGCAGCAGCTACCACATAGCCGCCGGGACACATGCAGAAGGTGTAAGCTGAGTGGCCATTGGGGGAATGATAGGAAAGCTTATAATCCGCAGCTCCCAGTCCCACCGTGCCGGCAGCTTGACCATATTGGGCGTTATTGATGAGGTTCTGGGGATGCTCAATCCGCACGCCGATAGAAAATGCTTTTGGGGTCATAGTGACGCCTCGATGATGAAGGGTATAAAAGGTATCCCGGGCACTGTGACCGATTCCCAGCAAAGCGACCTGGCAGTTAAGGGTTTCTTGCTCATTGATAATTAATCCGGTGAGCTGGTCGTCCTCAATCAAAAAATCAGTCACTCGGGACCGAAAGCGTACCTCACCACCATTTGCAATGATCTCCTTGCGGAGTGTTTTTACCGTTTCGCGGAGCAGATCGGTGCCGATATGGGGCTTACTGAGATAGCGGATTTCTTCCGGCGCTCCGGCTGCGATAAACGCTTCTAGAATACTTCGACAGCGGGGATCATTAATCAGGGTGGTCAGCTTACCATCGGAAAAGGTTCCGGCGCCGCCTTCCCCAAATTGGACATTGCTGTCGGGATCCAGTTCTCCAGTCTGCCAGAAGGTGTTAATCTTGGCGGAGCGGATATCCACCTCATCCCCCCGTTCAAGAATAATCGGGGCATATCCGTTTCTAGCCAAGTTAAGACCAGCAAAAAGACCAGCGGGGCCCAGGCCAATGATCACCGGTCGGTGTCCCATGGTGGTATTCCCTGGTGTCACTGGTTGATAGGATAAATCCGGGCTGGGGATAACCCCGGATTTGTTGCATTTTTTTAGAATGGCTCCCTCGTTTTTGAGGCTGGCATCCACCGAATAGATATAGGCAATGGCACTTTTTTTGCGGGCATCAATGGATTTCTTAAATATTTGAAAGGTGATTAAGTCGTTGGGTTTAATTTTAAGTTTGGTCAGAAGGGCATTTTTTAATGCCGCTGCTTCAGTATCATTATTTTTAGCCTTCGCGATTTCAAGCTTTAGGTTGGAAATTCGAATCATCCGATCCTCCTATAGTATTATTTAATGGAGACCATTATAACATGGCTTTTATCAAAATCAAAAAAATATAGTGGGGTCGTTTTAAGCTCGTTTAACAGTAATGATGAAGAGCTGCTAAAGGAGTGCGTGTTGCCGATAAAAATTTCTTTAATCATCACAAAAAAAAACGTCGAAACTTCACATTAAAAGTTGACAATAAAGTAGAAAAGTGTACAATTCAAATATAGGAGTAAGTAATCACTCCGGTAGGAGGGGCGACATGGGAAAATCTTTGATAAAAAGACATGAAAGCATCATCGTCTCAACCATCCAAACCTTAAATGCCGTTGGCCTTCAAAATTTATCGACAAAATTGATTGCCAAACAGGAAGGTGTTTCAGAAGGGACTCTATTTCGGCATTTCAAGACGAAAACAGATATTATGCTGGCAGTGGTGGATCATTTTTCCCAGTATGATGATGCCATCATTGAAACCTGTGTTTTAAAAAACTTTTCGCCACTTGAAACGATTCGTTATTTTTATAACGCCTATGCCGAATATTATCAGAACTACCCGGAAATAACGGTGGTGGTTCAAGCTTATGACAGCCTGATGTGCGATGCAAAACTGTCCGAAAAAGTTAGTTCAATCATTTATAAACGATCCGACTTTATTACAAAAACCATTCAAGCAGCCATCGTTCAGAATCTGATCCGAACAAATCTTGATCCGGCGGTACTTGAAAATATACTCACTGGCGGCAGCAAGGAAATTTGTCTGAAATGGCGAATGAACGCGTACAGCTTTTCGATCAAAGAAAAATCAGCGGAAATGGTTGAATTAATTTTAAGCGGTTTTATGAAAAACTGAGAAAAGGAGGGACACGATTGGCAGATCAATATATGAATGATCCGATGCAGGAAGTGTTTATTTTTGAAACATCCCAGCAATTGGAACAAATGGAACAGTCGGTGATTAAGACCGAAGCCCTGGGCAGCTATCCCAGCGAAATTATCAATGAGATATTCAGAATCATGCATACCATTAAAAGTTCAGCAGCGATGATGCTGATCAATAACATGTCGGTGCTGGCGCATACCACCGAAGATATGTTTTACTTTATTCGGGAAGAAAAGCCGGCAGTTATTGATGTATCAACGCTGTCAGATCTGGTGCTTGAAGGCATTGACTTTATGAAACTGGAGCTGGAAAAAATAAAAAATGGGGTAGAAGCCGACGGCGATCCGAAAAGTTTAACAGATAAGATCAAAGAGCATCTTAAGCAGCTCAAAGAAAGTAATAATCTGACCGATTCCCAGGTGATTAACAACGAACCGATAAAAGAAAAATATTATATCAGCTCGAACAAGGCAGCAAAAATCAGTGAGCTAAAAACCTATCAGGCCATTTTGCGATTCGATGAAGACTGCGGGATGGAAAATATCCGGGCGTTCACCGTGGTTCATAATTTAAAGGAGATTACCGAATCGTTTAAAAGCACTCCAGAAGACGTCATTAATGATTCGGATTGTGTGGAGACGATTAGACGGGATGGTTTCATTCTCCAAATTGATACCCTGGAGTCCGAAGAAAAACTGGCGACTTTTTTTCGCAGCTTGGCATTTATCGATCAATTCGAAATGGTTGAGCTGGATCAGACACAGGAAATCCAGGAAGCGATCTGTGGTCTTCTTTCAGAGGATACAATTAGTGTCCCCCAACCGAAAGAAACCATAACAGCCTGTGTTATCAACAAAGAGGCACCAGTAAATAATGGCAGCCAAAGCCAGAGTATCATTTCGGTTAGCGTTGAAAAGCTGGATAAACTGATGAATCTGGTCGGTGAGATGGTCATTTCTGAAGCGATGGTCACCCAGAATCCGGACCTTAAAGGCCTGGTGCTGGATAATTTTAGCAAATCGGCCAGGCAGCTCAAAAAAATAACCAATGAACTTCAGGATATGGTCATGTCCATTCGGATGGTTCCTTTAGGACCTACTTTTTTTAAAATGAACCGGATTGTCCGGGATATCAGCAAAAAGCTCGGGAAAGAAATTAACCTCGAAATTTTGGGCGAAGAAACCGAGGTAGATAAAAACATTATTGAGCAGATCGGTGATCCACTGATGCACATTGTCAGGAATTCCGCTGATCATGGGATTGAAGCTGCTGAGAATCGGGTTCGCCAGGGCAAACCCCGGACCGGGACCATCACTCTGGAAGCTAAAAATGCCGGCGGCGAGGTGTTAATTATCATCCGCGATGATGGTAAGGGGTTGAGCCGCGACGGAATCCTTCAAAAAGCTATGGAAAACGGACTAGTCGGAAATGAAGCCGCTAATATGACCGATACTGAAGTGTTCAACCTGCTTTTCTTACCAGGCTTCTCGACCAAGGAAGCGGTTACTGAATTTTCCGGTCGGGGGGTAGGTATGGACGTGGTAGCTAAGAATATTGAAGCAGTGGGCGGAAACATTCTGGTGGAAAGTGTCGAAGGACAGGGAACCGTCATTACCCTGAAGATTCCCCTGACGTTGGCCATCATCGAAGGCATGAATATCCGGGTTGGTGAAACCTGTTATACCCTGCCGATTATGTCCATTAAAGAATCCTTTATTCCCAAGGCTCAGGAGATCTTTCGGGATACCGATCAAAACGAAATGATTATGATCCGGGGCAAGTGTTATCCGATTATGCGACTTAAAGAGCATTACAAGGTTAAAACTGGAGCAACCGAGATTGAAGACGGCATTTTAATTATGCTAGAAGGAGAAACGAAAACCACCTGTCTTTTTGCCGATGAACTATTGGGCGAGCAGCAGGTCGTGGTTAAAACGCTGCCGAAGTATATTCGGCGGATGAAAAAAATTGATGGTCTGGCCGGGTGTACCTTGCTGGGAGATGGTAACATCAGCCTGATACTGGATGTCAATGGACTAGTTACCCAGAAACGGCTTAAAAATTAGGTAAAGGAGGCGAAACGATGGCGGAAGTGTTTGATGAATTTGATGAACTGGAGCTGGAAGAGGATGATGAAACCGAAGAAGGGAAGTATTTAACCTTTAATCTGGACAGTGAAGCCTATGGTCTTGAAATTATTTATGTTACAGAAATAATCGGGATTCAGAAAATAACCGAAGTGCCGGAGTTACCGGAGTATGTCAAAGGGATTATGAGTCTCCGGGGACAGATCATTCCGGTGGTGGATGTGCGCTTGCGGTTTGGGAAACCGGAACGGGAATACGATGAACGAACTTGCGTGATCGTTGTCGAGATTTCAGATATCACGGTGGGACTGATTGTCGATGGTGTTGCTGAGGTAGTGGCCATTCCTGAGGAAGATATTGTTCCCCATCCAGATTTGGATGAAACCGACGGTAGGCAATTTGTGAGAGGAATTGGAAAAGTCGGTCATGCGGTAAAACTCATTCTGGACTGCCAGAAATTGCTTGAGGATGATGAAATGGAAAATCACGTTCAAGAAGCCTGATTTGTGTATATAGGAACAAAATAAAAACTCAGATGGAGGAAACACGAGATGGAATTTTTTAGGAACCTTAAAATAAAACAAAAATTGGTCACCTGTTTTATTTTGCTTGCGGTAATAACCGGAATTGTGGGGGTATTTGGCATCTATACCATGAATACCATTAACACCCAGTCGGAAAACATGTACTATAACAATTTGGTGCCATCTCAAAAATTGGCCAATGTTCAATCAGCCCTGGAAGATATCCGGGCCAATCAGTTACTGGCCGTTTATGAACGCAATCCGGGAACCCTGCAAACCCGTTTAGATGCTATTGTTACGGCAGTAGAAAGTGACAATGTTCTAATAAAAGAATATGAAGCGACCATCCAGGATGATCAAAATAAGGCCCTTTATGATACGCTGATTGAAAACATGGCGACCTACCGGGATGTGCGCAATGCTAATCTGGAATTGGTCAAAGCCCAGAAATATGATCAAGCACTGGCAGAACTTGCTGGTGTAACCCAGGCACGAGAAACCGTCGATAAGGATCTTCAAAGTCTTATTGATTACAACACAAAACTTTCCGAAGCGATTCTTACACAGAATACCGCAAACTTTACGACCCAGAGTGCTGTGATGATCGTTCTCATCATTGTCGGAATTGCATTAGCGGTGGGATTGGGATTGATCGTTGCCAATGGGATCAGCAAGCCCTTACGACGGATGGTTGATTCAGCTGAGGAAATTGCCAATGGGAATTTGGATGTGGATGTGAAAGTTGACAGCCGTGATGAAGTCGGCGAGCTGGGATTGGCTTTTATAAAAATGACCGATCATATTAATGACATTATGTCCAACATTGATTCCGCCGCCGAACAGGTGGCTGCTGGTTCCAAACAGATTGCCGATTCCAGTATGGGTTTATCCCAGGGTGCTACCGAACAGGCCAGCTCAATTGAACAACTAACTGCTTCGATTGAAGAAATTGCCTCGCAGACTCGTCTCAACGCTGATAATGCCGGTGAGGCGAATGAACTGGCGGAACTGACCAGAGAAAACGCCGTAAAAGGGAACAATGAAATGAAACGGATGCTGCAATCGATGGAAGAAATCAATGAATCTTCAGCAAATATTTCTAAGATTATCAAGGTCATTGATGAGATTGCTTTCCAAACAAATATTTTGGCCTTAAACGCTGCTGTAGAAGCCGCCCGGGCTAGGCAGCATGGCAAGGGATTTGCAGTAGTTGCCGAAGAAGTTAGGAACCTGGCCGCCCGATCGGCAGATGCTGCCAAAGAAACGACCCGAATGATTGAAGGGTCCATTAAAAAGGTTGATGATGGCACAAAAATCGCCACAACCACAGCGCTATCCCTTAACATGATTGTCGACGATGTGGCGAAAGTTTCTGGCATTGTGGGAAATATTGCCTCAGCGTCCAACGAACAGGCGATTGGCATTTCCCAGATCAACCAGGGTATTATGCAGGTGTCTGAAGTTGTTCAAATGAACTCGGCAACATCAGAAGAAAGTGCCTCAGCCAGCGAAGAATTATCGAGTCAGGCAGAGTTGTTAAGAGAACAGGCAGCACGATTTGCTTTAAAAAAAAATAGCCGGTATGGCTATCGACAAAATGAAGAGTTAGCAATCGAAAGCCGCCCAAATCGGAAAGTGCCGGTTAATAATGCGACGTCAAAACCTAATAAAATTGCTTTAACCGATAATGAGTTTGGAAAATACTGAAATTAGATCCCAGAAATGGGGACAACGGTTTCTCAAGCGGGTAGAGAGGACGAGAAGAATTGCGAAAGAAAAATCAGATCAGCGTACTCATCGTTGACGACAGCCAGTCATTCCGGGAAATGGTGGCTAAAAAACTGGTCGTTGATCCGCAGATTCAGGTCGTTGCTACCGCAAGTGATGCCTTTGATGCGCGCGATAAAATTCTTAAATACGATTTGGATCTTATTGTCTGTGATCAGGAAATGCCAAAAATGAGTGGTGTCGAATTTATCAAACGGTTGTTACCCCAATATCCTATCCCGGTGGTGATTGTCAGTGGTAATCCTAAGATTGGCCCTGAGGCCAGAGTAGTCGGAGCCATGGATTTTGTAGAAAAGCCGAATGGCGTATCTTCAAAAACCTTTGAAGACTTTCTTCTTGAGTTGATCCTGAAGATCCGCTTGGCGGTAAAGAGCAGGGTGATCCTTCCAGTGCAAAAGCCGATTCTCCAAAGAATCGAAAACAATCATATCCAGCAAATATCTGGCAATGGGCGGTCATCAGACCGGCTCATTGCCATTGGTGCGTCCACCGGTGGCACCGAAGCAATCTATCACATTCTTAAAAACCTGCGGGTGGATTCTCCGGGAATTCTGATTGTTCAGCATATTCCTCCGGTGTTTTCAAAGATGTTTGCCGAACGAATGGATGCCCAGACCCCTTTACAGTGTAAAGAAGCCCAATCCGGGGATTATCTGGAATCGGGAAGGGTATATATTGCTCCAGGAGATCAGCACATGCGCATTAAGCGAATTGGCGTAAAGTATCGAGTTGAAGTGTTTGCTGGCGAAAAAGTTAATGGTCACTGTCCGTCAGTTGATACGCTCTTTGATTCCGTTGCCCGGGAAGCCGGCCATCGGGCTATTGGGGTGCTATTGACGGGAATGGGTAGTGATGGTGCCAGAGGTCTTTTGGAGATCCGACGAAAAGGTGGTTATACCATCGGTCAGGATGAGGCATCTTCAGTTGTGTATGGTATGAACAAGGTCGCCTATAATATGGGCGCTGTAGCAGTCCAATCCGCACTGGAAAATATCCATCAACACATTTTTACAGCACTAAAGGAATAGGTGAAACGATGACAAAAATTATCGGAATCGGTGAAATGGCCATTTCCAACAAATTAAATGATAAGATTAAGACCTTTGCGTTAGGTTCATGTCTGGGAATTACAGCTTATTCTCCGATCCGAAGAGTGGGGGGGATCATCCATATTGCCCTGCCTCGACCAGCCCGAAGGGAGGATGCGGTTGACCGCTATTGTTATTATGCCACCACGGGGTTGCCTTACTTTATAAAGCAGTTTTCCAGTGAATACGGATGTCAGAAAAATGAATTGGTGATTCGAATTTTTGGTGGTGCCGAATCCTTGCGTAAGAATGATACCTTTAACGTGGGTCGACATAACCTGGAAGTTACAAAAAAGATTCTTGATGAGTTGGATTTAGGTATTCACTATGAAGAAACGGGTGCTACGGTCAGTCGTACTATTGAGCTGGAGGTCGCCAGTGGTGATATTAACATCTGGCACCAAAATATGATTATCTAAAGGTTGTCATATCATGGCGGTTGTGAATAACCGGATGCATGTATAAAGGAAGTGACAAAATGTCGAAAGAGAAGCGGTTGAATACTGAAGATAATTTCGTTCAGGAATTTAATGCTATTTCAGTTGGAGTAGTGGTGATGGATGAAGAGGCAAAAATTGCCAATGTCAATGAGCCACTGCTTAACTATTTCAATCGGAAAAGAGAAGACTTTATTGGAAAACACTTTGGCAATGCGATACAGTGCAAAAGCAGCCGCTTAAACAAACGCGGTTGCGGCTTTGACCCGTCTTGTGAGTTCTGTGAACTGAGAAATGCGGTAACAAAGATTCTGGAGTTCGAAGATGAACCGATTAAAATAGAATTTAAGAAAAGTATTTTTGTTGACGATGAGAAGAATGATTATTGGTTCAAGGTTAGTGTTGCCCCGTTAATTCGGGAACATATAAGAAATGCAGTGGTAACCTTTGTGGATATTATCGAGCGTAAAAATCCTAAAAATGCCCTTATTGACAGTGAAGAAAAGTTTCGTCAGGTTTTTCACAATTCGTCTGACGCAATTTTTGTTCAGGATATTAATGAAGATGGCTCCCATGGTCGACTCATTGAAGTCAATCAGACTGCTGGAGATATGTTTTATTACGCCTACGAGGAGTTTTTTAGATTTGCGGATCCCGTTTTTAAATTGATTGACTCAACCATCGAGGCAGAGAAATATTGTAAAGAGGTGCTTGGAAAAAGTCAGATTGCCATCAAGGCCTTAGCTAAACGAAAAGACGACACGACCCTGCCAGTGGAGCTATTATGTAGCCACTGTTATTTAAATAGGAAAAAGGTAGCCATTACGATTGTCCGCGATATCAGCGAGCGACTGGCTGTGGAGCAGGCATTAAAATTGGCTAAGGAAGAAGCAGAAAGTGCCAATCAGGCCAAAAGTGAATTTTTGGCAAATATGAGTCATGAAATCAGAACGCCATTAAATGGGATTGTCGGTATGGCCAATTTAATGCGTTTATCCAATTTGAATCAGGAACAACAGGAGAACATCAAAATCATCAAAACTTGCGTCAATGCTCTACTCAATGTGATCAATGATATCCTTGATTTTTCAAAAATGGAAGCAGGAAAATTGGAGATCAAAAAGAAAAACTGTGACATTAAAGCCCTGGTGGAACACACCATCAAAGCTCAGTCGCCGGCAGCGACAGGTAAGGGTATTGAAATTAGTTATGCTTTCTCAGCGGCTGTCCCCCAATATGTGATGGGGGATTTTCATCGGATTCAACAAATTCTCAATAACCTGATCAGTAATGCCATCAAATTTACCGATACCGGTGAGGTGTGGGTCAAGGTTAAGAGACTGGCGGCAAAAGATAATCTGGTTGAACTTCTTTTTGTGGTGGAAGACACTGGCATCGGGATTGCGGAAGAAAACCGGCAACGGATTTTCGAAAGCTTTAGCCAGGTGGATGGCTCCTTTACCCGCCGTTTCGGGGGAACCGGTTTGGGGCTTGCGATAACCAAGCAATTGGTGGAACTGATGGGCGGAAGAATCTGGATCGAAAGTACAGAGGGCGTTGGTAGTCGGTTTTATTTTCAGCTTACCTTTGAGCCGGGTTCCATTAAAGAGCGGCAATCGGAAAAACAGCCCGATTATTTTAAGATCAATCAGCAGTATAAAATCCTTCTGACTGAAGACGACAAGGTTAACCAACTTGTTATTGCCCGGATGCTCAACGAATGTGGTTATGGGGTAGATATTGCCGGGAATGGTTTTGAAGCACTGGAAATGGTTAAAAAAAACAGCTATGATATTATTCTAATGGATATTCAAATGCCGGAAATGGATGGTATTGAAGCCACTAAGCGGATCAGGACAATCAATCAGGATACTCCGGTGTTGGCTATTACCGCTTATGCGCTCCACGGAGATCGGGAAAAATTTTTGTCCCAGGGGTTGGATGGCTACATATCAAAACCGATTAAAGTAGAAAAGCTGGTTGAGGAAATTGAAAAATGCATCAACCGTAAGGAAGAGACAAGGAAGACCGGTGATTTTGAAATGTATATCGGTGCTAATGGGGAAATTGTTATTAAGGAAAAGAAGGCCCCAGTTCTTCAGAGTGGCAAGGTAACTGATGCTGAAAAAGAAGAACAACTGTCGGAGTTGATCAATGAGCTAAATGATCAGGTGGCAGCCGGGAAATTAGCGGAATTTGAAAAAATGGCAAATCAGATCAAAAAGCTTTCCATTGCTTTAGACATTGAAGACTTAAAGGTGGTTGCTTTTAAAATTGAATTGGATATTAGACGGGGGAATTTTGAAGCCGCAGCCGAAAAGGTCGATCAGATTAATCATATTTATTCGGTATACAAAAGAACAGTATAAAAGAATCGGACAATCTAAAAGTGACAAAAGACATTAGATTCAATGTAAGAAAGGTAGGAATAAAATGAAAATATTAATTGTAGAAGATGACATGGTAAGTCGACGCTTTTTAGGGAAGTTTTTAGCTCAGTATGGAGAATGCGATATTGTTGTAGATGGAATGGAAGCCTTGGATGCGTATCTCATCGCGATTAAAGAAGAAGACCCCTATGATCTCATCTGTTTGGATATTATGATGCCAAAGGTAGATGGGGTGAAGGTGCTTAAAGCCATCCGCGATTTTGAAGTGCAACGTGGAATCCTGCCTGAAGAAAAGGTCAAAATCATTATCATTACCGCACTGGCCGATACCGAATTTGTGAATACCGCCTTTGATTTGGGCTGTGAAGCTTATGCGGCCAAGCCGGTTGATACGGATAAACTGGTTGAGGTCATGAATAAGTTAGGTGTGATCAAAGTCGATCAGTAAGACAAAGTCTTTTTATCGGTGTGATTTTAATGAAAATATGATCGAATAGCGTGAACGAAATATGTTGGTGAACTAAAAAATAATCGCAGCAAGTGATGTGAAAAATACTGTTTAGTGGCAGCTGTATCAGGGTACTTTATGATACAGCTGCTTTTTTATGTCGTGATATATTTTTAGTTGGCTAATTTTGATATGTAGCTTGACAAGAGTTGATAACAGGTGTAATATAATCATATGCTTATGTAAGCATGTGATTATAGAAACAGACTTATCCAAAAATATGAAAGGAATCTGCAATGAAATCACTCATTAATATTTTTAAAGTTCTGTCAGATGAGACAAGGCTTCGCATTATTCTTTTGCTTACCCAAAGTGAGTTGTGTGTTTGTGAACTTAGTTATATTTTAGATGTTTCTCAACCAAATGTTTCCAAAAACCTGGCAAAATTAAAAGAATTAAGCCTCGTTACTTCACAACGAAAAGAGAAATATATTTTTTATCAGTTAAGAAATGACAATATGATTTTAACACATATCTTGAACGATATTCTGGACAATCTTGAGGATTATCCGCAGCTTGTCACTGATCAAAACAGAAATGATGGTAATCTAAAATGGCTCGACCAATGTTGTAATCATCGGTTGAATAAACAGTAAAAAATTATTAAATAAGTTAGGAGATGATCTCATGTTTGTATTTGAATGGTTGAATAATCAATTGTTGAAAATGGAGTGGCTTAATTATTTAGTCGCTCAATTGATGGAAAATGTATTTGGACTGGATACCCAGAGTCAACTAGGGGGGAGCTTACAGTTTTTTATTTATGATGTTATTAAAATATTCATCCTCCTATCTGTTCTGATTTTTCTGATTTCTTATATTCAAAGTTTTTTCCCACCGGAACGAACCCGCAAAATACTGGGCAATTTTAAAGGCATTCCAGCCAATATATTAGGAGCATTGCTGGGGACCATCACGCCTTTTTGTTCCTGTTCATCGATCCCACTTTTCATCGGTTTTACCAGTGCGGGATTACCTATTGGTGTGACCTTTTCATTTCTGATTTCATCGCCCCTGGTGGATCTGGCTTCGGTTATTCTACTGGCCAGCATTTTTAACTGGCAAATTGCCATTGCTTATGTCATTGTTGGTTTGATACTGGCGGTGTTAGGCGGGACCATCATTGGCAAAGCAAAGCTTGAAGACTATGTCGAACCCTTTGTTTACAGTAATAAGATGATTGAAACAGATCAGGAAACATTGACAATTAAAGATCGCATCGGTTTTGCAAAAGATCAGGTTCTGGAGATCGCCGGCAAGGTGTGGTTATATATCTTGATTGGGGTTGGAATTGGTGCTGTTATTCATAATTGGATACCGGAAGAAATTATCTCAGCAGTTCTTGGCCAAGATAAGTGGTATTCGGTGCTAATTGCAACGTTAGTTGGCATTCCCATGTATGCGGATATATTTGGGACCCTTCCCATTGCTGAAGCACTAGTTTCTAAAGGTGCAGGTCTTGGTACCGTATTAGCATTTATGATGGCAGTAACGGCACTGTCTTTACCATCAATGATCATGCTTAAGAAGGTGGTCAAAACAAAATTGCTGGTGATTTTTGCAGGAATTGTTACGGTTGGGATTTTGATAATCGGCTTTAGTTTCAACGCCTTTGGTTATCTGTTTTTGTAAAGAACTTAAACAAACATTTTAGTAAAGATAAAAATAGTGAAAGAGAAGTGAAGTACCGTGGAAGATAATCATACCCAAAACCATGATTACGAAAAACATCGGCACACCCATGATCATTCCAATCTGTCCGGCAAAAAAATATTTTGGGTGACGGTATTAAATGCGATTATTACGATGACTGAAATAATCGGCGGTATTCTTTCGGGCAGTTTAGCATTGCTATCTGATGCACTACACAACTTAAGTGACACGATTGCCATTGCAATGTCATATTTTGCCAATCGACTTGCTCAAAAAGCCCGGGATGAAAAGCGAACTTATGGATATAAACGCGCTGAAATATTGGCAGCCTTGGTGAATGCAACCGTATTATTGGCTTTATCGGCTTTATTGATTATTGAAGCCATCAAACGGTGACAGTCACCAGAGACTATTAATGGGTTGATGATGATGATTGTTGCCTTTGTGGGACTGATCGCCAATTTTATTTCCGTTTTTTTATTGGAAAAAGATTCACACAATAATTTAAATATCAAATCCAGTTATTTGCACTTAATCAGTGATGCAGTTTCATCGATTGGTGTATTGATTGGGGGTGTTGCGATTCAGTTATGGGGCATCATTTGGATTGATCCGCTGATCACAGCCCTGATTTCGATCTATATTATTCGGGAAACCTGGCAGATCATCAAAAAAACGGTCAATATTCTGATGCAGTCATCGGCGCCTCTGAATTACGAGGCTATCAAAACAGAAATTGAAAAAATGGAAAAGGTTAAAAATATTCATCATGTTCACACTTGGATGTCTGATGAAAAAACGGTTTACTTTGAAGCGCATGTCGAAATGGAAGATATGCTGTTATCTGAGGTTTGTCTCATTACTGATAAAATTGAGCATTTACTTAAAGAAAAAGAAGGTATTTATCATGTGACATTACAGGCGGAAGTTGACAAATGTTGTGATAAACGGTTGTTTAAATAAATTAATTTTGTAAAGGTTGTGAGAAATTGTGAATATTGCACTTTATGTTGTTACGGGTGTGCTGTTGCTCGTCTCGTTTTATAAAGATAAGAAAAAAACAAAAAAGGCATTAAAAAAAGCCTGGAAAGCATTTGAAAATATTTTGCCGGAATTTCTGGTGGTGATCTTACTGGTCGGTTTATTGCTGGCCATTATGAATCCGGAAATGATTTCAAGTATTATTGGTGATAAATCTGGTTGGTTTGGGGTGATTCTGGCGGCTGTTATTGGATCGATTACCTTGATTCCCGGATTTGTAGCCTTTCCAATGACAGCATTGCTTTTAGACGGTGGGGCTGGTTATATGCAAATTGGTGCCTTTATTTCAGCACTCATGATGGTAGGGATCGTGACCATACCGGTTGAAATAAAATATTTCGGCAAGAAATTAACGATCTATCGAAATGTTCTGGCATTTTTATTTTCTTTTGTGGTGGCATTGGTGATTGGAGTGGTGATGAATCTATGAAAAAAATAGTAAAACGCTATCGCGCATTTCTGGTTGTATTAGGGATTATGTTGGTCATTACGCTTTTTAATAACGACCTGGGGATAAAAGCATTTGGCGTTACTGGTTATTCTTTAAAAGAGATGGTCTTGGTGATTCCGCCGGTTTTTGTATTGCTGGGGCTTCTGGATATTTGGGTTCCCCGGGAAACGATGATTAAATATATGGGCGAAGGCTCTGGTTTAAAAGGAATTATCCTGGCCTTTTTTATCGGTTCGGCAGCGGCTGGACCGCTATATGGGGCATTTCCGATTGCCGCTGTTTTTATGAAAAAAGGGGTGAAGTTCAGTAATGTTATGATTTTTATCGGAGCCTGGTCAACAACAAAAATACCGATGTTCTTGTTTGAAATGACATCGATGGGCGCAAAATTTGCAATCACCCGATTACTGATTGATATTCCCGGAATTATTATTATTGCATTTATTTTATCTGCATTGATGAAAGGAGATGAAATTAAGGTGATCTATGAAAATGCGGAACATTTTGATGACTAAAAAACGGTTGTTTATGGACGTATCGTTATAATCATGATAGATCGGGTAATTTAAGAGTAATGTTTTGTCGATTTAGAAAGGAAGTATTGTCATGTTTAGTCGAATTGTTATTGCGTCTGAGATGTCACCAGCTGCTTTTAATATGCTTCATTGTCTGGAAAGCGTGAAAGAGTTAGGGGTAAAAGAATCTCTATTGTTACAATGTCTGAGTCCCTATGACCTAGATTCAAGAATTTCGTCGTTTTATACGGCTGTTGCTGAAGCAAATCTCAATGAACAGAAAGTATCGCTGGAAAAAATGGGGTATCTGGTTAACACCCGTGTTGTGACGGGTCATATAAAAAACGAAATCAATCGCATTGCCGTACAAGAAGATTATTCCATGATGGTCGTGGGAGCTCCGGAACACTCGATGGTCGGGGAGGTTTTCTTTGGTGGTACAGCCCACGAAGTGATTCTTCATGCCCAAAAACCGGTGCTTTTGATCCGAATTGTTAATGAACCGGAGGCACGTTTGAAATTGATGAAATCCTGTAACCTGATTGAGCATATTCTGTTTCCCACTGATTTCTCTGAAAACGCCAAAAAAACATTTGAGGTTGTCAAAAAAATGGTAACAGATGGAGTAAAAAAGGTTACGTTGATGCATGTCATCGACAAAGCAGTGGTAGAACCCTATCTTAAAGAAAGCCTTTCGGATTTTATCCGTTTGGACAACACCAGACTTCAGGCGATGAAAGTGGAACTACAGTCAATTGGAGATGTGAAAGTTGATGTGCAACTGCCAATCGGTTTGCCCGCGGGAGAGATTATCAAAGCAGTTCAGGAAAATAATATTTCTATGGTAGTTATGGGCTCGCAAGGGCGGGGCTTCTTAAATGAAGTATTTTTAGGGAGTGTCAGCCATCAGGTGGCCAGACATTCGTCCGCTTCGATGTTATTAATTCCTGCTAATCGGGAATAGTATAAAATAGATTAAAGGAGAAATGATATGATTATTAAAGTATTAGGACCAGGTTGTAAAAATTGTAAAAAATTGGAAGCTAACACGAGAGCAGCACTAAAAGAGTTGGAGATTGAAGCATCGATTGAAAAAGTGGAAAGTATGGAGGAAATTATGGCCTACGGGATTATGTCAACACCAGCGTTGGTGGTAGATGAAGAGGTGAAATTTGCAGGTAAGATCCCTTCAGTTAAAGAACTTAAGAAATATTTACAGTCCTAATAAAAAAAAGATCAGTGGCTCAATTATGGGCAAACTGATCTTTTTAAGTTGCAAGTAATTATAATTAATTTGCGTTTACTTTGATTTAGGTGCATGTGTTCCTCCAATATAACGATATGTAAATTTTAAAGATAGCATAAATATTAAGCGATGACTATTAAAAAAAAGATAAAAACTGGTATTTATAGTAAAGAATTGTTATAATAGCAATTTAGATCAGGATACGATAAAAATGATTTTCCAGTGCGGAGGAGTCATTTTTAGTTATGTGTAAATAGAACGGAGTTATTTTGAACCATCACTGTAAAATCTGTGGTAGCCAAACCCGGGAAATTGTTATCGAAACCCTTGGGGCGGCTTATTATTATTGCGAAGCCTGTGAGTTTATCGCAAAAGACGAAAACCTGAAACTTAGTCATGAAGAAGAACTTGGAATATATGAAACCCATGAAAATTCCATTTAAGATCCCCGCTATGTTGCCTATTTTAAAAAATTTCTTGACGCGGCGGTCTTTAACCATTACCCCAAGCCGGGTTATGGTTTGGATTTTGGTAGTGGTCCCTCACCGGTGTTAGCCACGCTACTGGAACGGGATTATGGTCTGACCATGGATATTTATGATCACTTTTATTCACCTCAAAAGGTTTATGTTGGAAAAAAATATGATCTGGTGACATCAACCGAAGTGGTGGAACATCTGGATGATCCGCTGGCGTATTTCAGCTTATTTGAAAGTTTGCTCAAAGACGAGGGCATTTTATCAATCATGACGCTTTTTCATCATAATGATAATAACGCTTTTAGAACCTGGCATTATGTCCGGGACCAGTCCCATCGATCCTTTTATACAGTTAAAACACTTGAAGTAATTGCCGAAAAAACCGGACTAGAACTGATTGATACTAATCATCATCGTTATTCTACCTTCAAAAAAAGCTAAAGAGTTTAGGAATATAACGCAATAAAGTTTAGATAAATGCGAAAGGAAAGCATCGATGTCAATAAAAAAAATAGAGACTATAGAGAAGAAGTCAAACGATTGGAGGAGACCAAAACCTATCTGGAAAATAACATCGGGACCGTGGCGGAAAAACGAATCCGCTACGACATCGAACAAAAATAAGAAGCTAATACCAATTATATAAAGACATCAAATAATTAAAAACAAAGACAAAAGCCAGGAAATTTAAAAATTTCCCGGCTTTTGTCTTTTAAGAAGTAAGAAGAAGGATGTTATTTTGGATGTTATCGGCTAGTTTTTTTACATTGGTCTCAATCTGGTCAATGATTGCCATAAATTCTTCATCACTTTTTCCAGATGGGTCTTCCAGTCCCCAGTCTTCAACATAACGGCTGGGTAGGTAGGGGCAGATGACGTTGCACCCCATTTTGATGACTATGTCTATGGGAGGAAGATCGGTCAGTAACTTCGATTGCTGAGTAGCTTCCATATCAATATGGTAACGTTCTTTGATTAAACGGACGGCATCCTGATTGATTTGCGGTTTGGTTTCGGTGCCGGCTGAATAGCTTTCAAAGACATCGCTGGCAAATTTTTTGCCCAGGGCTTCGGCCATCTGGCTCCGGCAGGAATTATGGACACAGATAAAGGCGACTTTGGGTTTGCTCATTATTTTCTCCTGTTTTATAAAAATCTAAATGGAATCTTTGTAGGTATTAATCAGATCAATGACATTTTCGCGGATTTTATAGCGCAGATGTCGAGCCTTTTCAAGTTTTTCCTCTTCGGTACCGGTAAAAGCAGCCGGATCTTCAAAGTTCCAGTCAAGCACATTCCTGGCCAGTGGAAAAACCGGACAACGCTGGCCATTTTCCAGATCACAAACCTTAATAATATAGGAATATAAACGACCCTCTTTATAATAATCGAATACCGAATTGGTATCGTTTTGACTGAGATCATATCCGACTTCAGCCATGACCTTGACAATCAGGGGGTTGATGGTGCCCGGCTCCAGACCGGCACTTTCAGCAATGAAATAGTCTTTCCCCAAATCGTTTAAAAAAGCTTCGGCCATCTGGCTTCTGGCAGAATTATGGACACAGACAAATAGTACTTTTATCATGTTTTTGACTCCTTATAACAAAGATTTGGCTATAAGCATATCATAATCAAAAAATACGAACGAGATAAGTTGTGTTAAATTTTGGTTTAATTAAAAATTTTCGGATCATGCAAAACTTCGAGACTTGCAATTACTGAGTAACTTCTAGAATTTTATCAAGGGCTTTCTGGACGTGTGCGATTTCTTTTTCAATATCATCCAGATTGGTATATTTTTCGTTGTGTTTGATATCATAATCCGGAGTCATAACAATTTCATCATAGCGTTCATAGCCCATGTCTTCGTAAGCCATCGAGGCACAGGTTGACGGACAGCCATTGAGCGAAATATACTTTTCACTGTCACCGGCCGCTTCAACCTCCGCAAGAATGTTCATGCTGACATGGGGGAGGATGGTGATGTTTTCCTCATCAATGATTCCAAAATACTGGGCAACGGTTTTTGTCATCATACTGACATTGCAATGTCCGGGACAGGGATAAATTTTAAGTTTCATAATAGTTACCTCTTTCTTAAGTTCTATTAAAAACCAGTGTTTCAAAATACTCTTCCACGGTTTGATCCATGGTACTTAATAGTTTTGCGATGCCTTTTAGTTTTACTTGATAATGCATTTTGACACCGATTTTTTTACTTTCCAATATTCCCGCTTCGCGTAGAATTTTTAAATGTTGGGACAGATTAGCCTGGCTAAAATCAAAAGAAAGGTTGAGATCACACACACAACGTGATTCGACCAGG
>Ga0163223_100111_pt1 | contig 30326 bp, 27 predicted proteins | sample MSEWel2016_02_17_2_FD_113147 | JGI IMG/M metagenome (GOLD analysis project Ga0163223, IMG submission 113147) | Subsurface microbial communities from deep shales in West Virginia, USA - MSEEL Well Study Marcellus 5H_2016_02_17 ...
GGCCTGGACGGGGGTAGCGGAGTTTTACACCTATGCCAGTGAAAATGAAGGGTATGGACTGGCAGCACTGGTGGATGAGAATGTTTTTTCCGGTTCGATGGGTGACGTCTTACAATATGGACATAACGGTGACTGGCTTCATTCGGTTATTATTAGCGATGTAATAAACGATGATGACGGCAACATGGCAGACTATCTCATTAATTCAAACACCACGGATCGCATAAACTATCCGGCCAGTGCCTATGGCTATTCGGAATTACGACTGATTAAAGTTTTGGGTTGGAATGACGGCGATTAGTTGAAGCAGATTTTAGTATCTGTATTTTTCTTCCTAATTTATGAATTAAATACGATATGTAGATGCGAGTTGGATTAAAAATGCAAATGACTTGTAAATTATAAAACCATATGGTATCATATTTGTAAATAAATTGTAACATGGAGGAGCGGTATGGATAAAACTCAGAATATCTTTGAAAAAGTTCGCGAAAGATTAAAAAAATACCGATTCAATTGGTCAACCCAAGAAGTTGAACAGGATGAATTCATAGAGATTGAGCATGTCAATCATTGCCAAACATTAAACAGTGACACAAAAAGACGATTTAAACTGCGGGGTTCTGCAGTTGTTGTTTGTACTTTTTTAGTATTGGTTGGAGCCGGAGTTGTTGATGCTCAAACCCGTGCCTATGAGGTAATTTACAAAGGTACAAGTATCGGCTGTGTTGACAGTTTGGATGTCCTGCAATTGGCTGTTAGCGATACGAACGATAGCAAAAGCGGCAGAAGAAACCGAGAAGGCAGCGATTACGAAATACGGATGGCTCGCTCGACCGATTTTTTAACAACTGAAGAAGTTGCTCAGGTTATCAAATCAATACGAGCTCAGGAGAAGACGGTTCAAGTTGCCCGGGCTGAAAGCGTGGCACCAACCGTTGAGGTTGCCCCCCCGGAGACACATTCAGCTGAAACAGAACAGCTAGAAACCGTTAGTACAGAGGTATTAGTTGAAGAAGAACCGGTAGTTGAACCCGTTATGAGTACGGCTAATACCCCGGAAATCCAAACGGCAGCGGAGTCGGATCGTTCGGAAACACCAGTTGTTGAAGAAGAACCCGCGGTAGATCTACCAGAAGTGGAGACCCCTCAAATTGAAACCGTCGTTGAGGGTATTCAGACAGAACAAAATCCGGCGGCAGTACCAGTTGAGGAAAACAAGGTGGTAGAAATTCCGGTGGTTGAACCAAAAGTTCCAGAACTACCGGCAGAAGTGGTGGTTGACAATCCGGCGGTTGAACCCCAAGTTCCAGAAACACCAGTAGAACCGGTGACTGAAGTACCGCCAGTAGAAGCCCCCGCAGAAGGACCACCAGTGGAAAGCCCGGCTGAAGAACCGGAAACGCCTCAGGTACAGTTTATTCTTCCCGCTAGCGGTCGCGTTGGTGAAATCCTCAGGAATTATGATGGTGGTTATTACAGTAACCATTATCGGGCGGCCGCAATTGATATCCTAAACAGTGAAGGAACAGCTATTTATGCAGCAGCATCAGGAACGGTTACCTTATCGAGTTGGTATGGCGGCTATGGAAAATGTGTCATCATTGACCATGGCAATGGCTATTCAACGCTGTACGGACACTTTAGTTCGGTGGATGTATCAGAAGGTGAAACCGTAACCCAAGGTCAGCGCATTGGCGGTATGGGATCAACAGGGTCTTCTACAGCCAATCATGTGCATTTTGAAGTGCGGGAAAATAATGAGGCCCAGCCGATCAGTCATTATTTCAATGTCAGTTCCGGCGACTACATATAAGGCTGGCGGTACTGCATTATAAATATTCTCTATGTATTATAGACACCTAAAAAGGTGTCTTTTTTTTAAAAGATCTTGCGGAACTTGTATAAATATGGTATCATTATGTAACGAAAAAGTAACAAATAACAACAAGAGGTAAATGTATGGATGAAACTATAAAGAGTGAAAGAGAAAAACGACGAATCCAACGAAAGAGAAAAAGACAGACGCGTAGTATTGTCACTTTTATGATTTTGTTTATTATGGCAACTGTGGGGGTCGTCAGTGCTCAGACCCAGGGTTATGAGGTTTTTTACCGTGGCGAAAGTCTTGGTTATGTGCAGACCTCTGGAGTCTTTCAATCGGCGGTTGATCGGATTGAAAAGAACGTGATGGAATGTTATAATTACGATAATATCCACTTGGGCGATGGATTTGAACTGATCCCGAGCAGGATTGAAAATCCGATGGATTTTGATACCTGCATCCAGGTACTAAACAGTAAGAATATTCCTCTTTATGTGAGTGGAGCAGATATTTTCATGGATGGGCAAAAAATAGGGACCGTAACATCATTAGATAAAGCACAGGCTGTCATTGCAGCGTATCAAAGTGTTAACAACAAAAACCAAAGCGAGCTTGAATGTGTGGAAGTGATGGTGCCCTTGTCCGAAACCAAGGATTTTGCGGCCATGTTATCGGCCTTAAAAGGACGTACAAAATAAAAAATCGATCACCGGCTTTTGGCCGGTGTTTTTTTAAAAGGAGGTATCAGATGGCGGAAATAACGCGGGAAAAAGCGATGGATATGGCGGTAAAATATTTGTCTTTTAAGTCACGAACCAGTAGTGAAATGGTTAAGTATCTGAAAAAAAAGGACACTGATGAGCAAATTATTACCGAGGTGATGCAAAAGCTTAGTGAATACCGCTATATTGATGACCAGCTTTATTTAAAAAATTATGTCGAAAATAATCGGCATTTAAATTACTATGGCTCCCGTCGGATGATTCAGGACTTAAAAAAAAGAGGGATCAGTGATACCTTGCTGCTGACCCTGGCAGATCTTCTTCCAAGCGAAGAGGAATATCGATGCGGTGAAATGGTGGCAAAAAAACAGCTGCGCGCATTAACGGGACAAACTTCGGTACAGAAGAAAAAGAAACTATATGATAAACTGGGAAGAATGGGTTACCCCACGGAAATGGTGCTAGAAATTATTAGAACTCTGGTTTTAGAAGAAGAACCCCAGGAATTAACCGAAGATGAGCTGGCAATTAAAGATCAGCAACTAAACGAAAAGCTTGACCGGGACTATCAAAAATATGCCCGTGCCCACCGTAAAAAGGGGGCAGCAGGCAAAGAGCTTAAGTTTAAAATTAAGAAGAGCCTGATGGGCCGGGGTTATCCTTATGAGCTGATCGACCAGAAGATCGCATCAGAACAGGAAGCGATAGAAGAAGACTAGGAGGCGGATTAGGATAAGCCCAACCGCTTAATCAAATAGGGGATAGCCCGTTCAAAACAGACCCCATAGCGTTTTTCCTGCCCCAGTTCCACGGTTTTTAGAATACATTCTCTCGTATAATCCACCGCAATTTGGGTGGATTCTTTTAGATTAAAATCGTTTAGCAGGCCAGCAAGTAGGGTGCTTCCAAAGATATCGCCGGTGCCATGGAAATAATCCGTCACCCGTTCATTAAAAGCATAGTCAAAGGTCCCCGACGCGGTGTCATAGGTGGCGGCGCCCAACTGGTGCGGATTAAAAGAAATGCCGGTAACCACTACTTTTTTAGAACCCAGCTGGGACAGTCGGACCAGTAAGGCCTCCACATAATTTTGATCATAATCCTCTCCCACATAAGGTTCATCCAGCAGGAAGGCTGCTTCGGTGAGGTTGGGTACGATAATATCAGCCTTGGCACAGAGTTTGGTCATGCCTTTGGCCATTTCGGGGGTATAAATAGAATAAAGTTCACCATGGTCGGCCATTACCGGATCGACCAGAATCAAGTTTTTTTCAGACTGAAAGCGATCAAAGAGATTGGCAATCAGATCGATCTGATCAAATGAGCCTAAAAAGCCGCTATAGAGCGCGTCAAATTCCAGATTAAGGGATTGCCAGTGATCAGCAATGGGACGGATATCTTCAGTTAAATCACGGTAGGTGAAATTCTCAAACCCACCGGTATGGGTTGACAGCACGGCGGTGGGCAGAACGCTGGTGTCAATTCCGGCAGCAGAAATAATGGGTAGCGCCACGGTTAGCGAACATCGGCCGACGCAGGAAATATCATGAATAGCGGCAACCCGCTTTTGTTTAGTAATCATTTGAAACTCCTTATTTGAAATGAGCTTATTATATGTTAAAATTGAACCTATAAAAAGCGTCAGTTAATCAAAAAATGATGGGTTCAGGTAAGGAGATATGATGATTACAATACCATTTAAGAATAAGGGTGCCTTTCTTTATGTCGAAATATACGAATATCTCAAGCGGGAAATAACCGATGGTAATTTAAAATTTGGCGAGAAGCTGCCTTCAAAACGTAGCCTGGCCAGCCATTTGTCAGTGAGTGTGAATACGGTGGATGCAGCCTATGGGCAGCTGGTGGCTGAAGGTTACCTTGAGTCCAGTCCCAAAAGAGGATATTTTGTCTGCCAGATTGATACCTATTTACTGAAACAAAATAATCACGTGTCGGAAAAAAAGATAAAAAAACCAGAAACCAGGTCCGTCAAAATTGATTTTTCGCCCAATGCCATCGATCAACGTATTTTTCCTTATGAAGCCTTTCGTAAGATTTTTAAGGTTACCTTTAATGAATATGACAGTTGCCTTTTAAATAAACCAGACCTTCAAGGTGAGTTGGAGCTTAGAAAAGCCCTGGTAGAGTTACTGTATCGCTCCCGGGGAGTACGCTGCAACGAAGATCAGATCATTATCGGTTCAGGAACCAGTCATCTGCTGCAAATCTTAGGTCTGCTCTGGGGAAAGAACAAATCGGTGGTGTTGGAGAATCCGGTTTATCTTAAAGCTTATCATATTTTTGAAAAAATGGGGAACCCGGTGATTTCCATCGATATTGATGAAAAGGGGATTCAAATCGAACCGATGAAGAAATTTTCGGATGTGGCCGTTTATGTGACCCCCTCCCACCAGTTTCCGTTGGGGATGAGTATGCCCATTGATCGACGCATCCGCTTACTTAATTTTGCCAATCAGGATCAGGGGAATTATATTATTGAAGATGATTATGACAGTGAATTTCGCTACAATGAAAAGCCGCTGCCCTCACTTCAGAGTATTGATAATAATGGTAAGGTGATTTACATTGGAACCTTTTCTAAATCGATTGCACCATCATTTCGGATTAGCTATATGGTATTGCCAGAAGCCTTGTTGAAGGCCTATCTTGAAATAGCGGATGCCATTAGTTCGCCAGTTTCCAGTTTGGAGCAAAAAATGATTGGTGCTTTTATTTCTGACGGTGTTTTTGAAAAGCATGTCAATAAAATGCGAAAAGTCTATAAGGGTAAACGGATCGTTCTGATGAATGCATTAAAGCAATGGGGTGATCGGGTCAAAATAACCGGTGAAAACGCCGGGCATCATCTGCTTGTACAGCTTGACAATGGTCTCACCGAAGAAGCTATGTATACCCGGGCCTTGGCTCAGGGCGTGCGAGTCTATCCGGTTTCACCCTATTTTATCCATGGTGCGGAAAATTATAAAAGCATGGTTTTGCTGGGGTATGGTTCGTTAACCGACAAACAGATTTATAACGGGATTGGCATCTTAAAAGAAGCCTGGGATTTATAATCGGCTGACGATGCTGTTGATTAGATTTTAGATGAGGCAAAATATTTACTCTTTTTTTTAATATCCCAGCGTGGTAATATCAAATAAAAAGAGATAGGGGATTGAAAGTGGGAAATAAATGCAAACCCGTCAGAATGCACAGGATCATCCGACAAAATCGTTTTAGCGGCTTTACGTTGATGGAAATAATTGTTGTGATTGCTGTTTTAGGTGCCCTGGCAGCGATGGCGATTCCACAATTTACCGGCGTTCTCGAAAACTCTCAGAAAAAAACGGATGAGGCCAATATTCGGATTATTGAAAGTGCCGTTTTGCTTTATCAGGCGGAAATTGGGGATATTCCAGCAGGGGTAGATACCTTTAATGAACTGGTGACGGAGCTTAATCGTGTTGGCTATCTAAAAAATTCGGAAGTAAAGGCGGTCACGAAGGGTGTCGTTTTCACCTATGATAGCGCTTTAAAAGAAATCAGTTTGACTGCCAGCCCCGGTGTATAGCGCCACTTCAATGAAAACGAGTGCAAAAAAATGAAACGTGCAAATCGTCCATGTCTACGGAAAAAAGAGGGTTATACCTTGCTGGAATTACTGGTGTCACTCTCAATTTTGGCTCTACTCACGGTTACTCTGCTTGGCACAGGATTTAACAGTCGTGATGCGTTTAGCGATAGCGCCTACGATGCCGAGTGTGAAAAAATCCTGTATGCCTTGCTCCAGTATCAAAATGAAGCCATCATGGATGGCTATCGGCGCCAGGTTCGGTTTTTAGATGATGGGATGCGGGTCGTCTGGACAAAAAACGGGGTCAGTCAGACAGAGCAGATTGCAGTAAAAACGCTGCGGTTCACAGGCTCCTATACGGGTGCCACAGCCTTAAATTTGTATGGACATGGAACCGTGTCCCAGGGAGGAACAATAAATTTGACAAGTTTAAGCGGTGATGTCAAAAGAATTGTGGTGCAGGTTGGCAACGGGAGGATTTATTTAGATGAATCGTAGGTTCAAAATCGGACCAATTATAAAGGCGTCTAAAGGTTATACAATAATGGAAGCGATTATCGCCATTGCTGTTTGTGGGGCGGCCCTGGTGATGATTTTGGGTCTGTATGGGATGGCGATAAAAACAGAGATGGTATCAAAGGCGATTTTTTCACGATCGGTGGAAATAAATAGCATTGTCGACGAAATTAATATCAATTTAAAAGAGTCTTCGACAACAAGTCTGAATGATCGGGTTAATTCTATTTTAATGAGCAGGTACCCGAATTATGAGTTAAAAAATGTCGTGCCGGATCATCAACCTAATTTATATACGCTTGAAATCGCACATACGAGTAAAAACAGTAGGGATAAGGTATTCTACATTAAAGTGTTCTGGAGGCAAGATGAGACGCCAGTTATTTAGAAAAGAAATGGGTCCCTCTGGCTTCTCTCTGATTGAGCTGTTAACGTCTTTAATGGTGATGTCTTTGTTACTGGGGTTGCTACTATCGGGCTTGATTTATGCAAATACGATTAATAAAAAAGCCGAAACCAATCAAAAATTATTTTATACACAGCGATACATTGAGTTGTATTTTCAAAAACAGATTTTAAGATCAGAAAAAATAGTTTTTAAAAACAACCGCGTCTATCTTCAGGATCTGGAAAGCCCGGAAAGTTATTACAACTATTATCGTTACAGTAGCGGGTTTTTGAGACGCTATAAGGTTTATAAAAATGGCTTAACTTCGATCGGTTCTGGGGGTAATAGTCAATTTCTAGATGGTATTTCGTCTTTTACGATGACCCTTGGCGCGAATCAGGAAATTGTTATAAAATACAGTTTAGTGGTTGATGGATCAATTTACGATCGCGAAACGACGATTTCCCATGGAAGAATGGTGGAGTTTGTATGAATAAGCTAAGCGAAGATGGATTTGTGCTGCCCCTGGTTTTGGTCGTGATGGCATTATTAACAGCGGGTGCGGGTTATGCTTTAACCCGGGGAATGGCGGAACTGGAAGCCAATCGCTTGAATCAGGATTATCAGTTATGTATCGTGACAGGAAAAAATGCCATGGCGATTCTTCAGGCCGAGCTGGAGGAGGATGTCAATTATTCGGGTACTGGCGGGAAGAGTGCGGATGAGAACGGCGGTTATTATGAAATCCAGGTTTTTAAAACAGCAGAAAAATTGCGGTATGTGGAAATAAGTAGTGAATATAAGGCGTATCATATGAATTTCAGTGGTGAAATTGAGCTGGTAACGGATGCGGTGCCGTCAGGTCAGATTGTGAGATTTAACTGGAAAATGGTGGGGGCGGTGTGAAAAAGAGAAAAAAGTTCTGGGCGATTGATCTGGGTGAAGCGTTAACAAAAATAGTCGTTGGTGAGATTGGTGCGTCTGGTTGGGTCCAGATTGAAGGGTTTCGCATTGAAAAAACACCAGAACAGATTAGAAATATCGGCAATTCAGAAGAACAGTCGATGGTTAGGGGGTTTTTGCGTCATCTTTTAAAAGGCGCACGCCGTCATGATGACGTGATGTTGGTCATAAACCATAAAGAGATGCTAGTGGCTTCATTTACCTTTCCGATGATGACAATCAACGAGGTGGAAGAAGCAATCTATTGGCAATTGCAACTGCTTACATCAGAAAATCTGGAATTTTGGCGAATCGATTTTCAAGCGCGGGAGCGGACCCGGTGGTTTGAACATCTTGGTATTGATGAGACAAACTTGGATGTGCTGGGGGTTGCGGTAAAAAAAGACCTTTTGAGTCGGTATACAAAACTATTTGGTAAAACCGGCTGTCGTTTAGCGTCGATTGTTCCACAGTTTTATACCTTTGACAGTCTGATTGATCCCAACGGGGATCAGCCAACACTTATTATTGATATGGGAAAAAGTGAGACCCGTTTCTTTTATTATTACCGCGCCGCATTGGTTGAAAACCATCGGTTGGAGTTGGAAACGGGATGGGATGGAAAAACCTATTTGCGGGAAATTATTAAGGTAACGGAGCAAATTTTTGAATTTCCATTAGGGTATGAAAAAACCGGTATGAACGATATAAATGAAAATATTTATCTGATGGGAGGAGAGAGTCTTCATCGCGGCGTACTGGAGACGCTGTCAAAATGGCTAGATAAAAAAATCCGGCCCGTCGATGAGCTTTTGGATGAGAAAGAGGAACTGATTCTTCCCGGGAAAATGACCAAAGCCGAACGCTGCTTAATGACGCCCTGTGTGTGTGGATTAATCAAACAGGCGCAGTTGCGTGGTGGTTTGTTATGAAGCTAGAGATGAACTTATTACCAGTTGTTTCAGAAAGGAAAAAACAAAAGAAGCATACGCTAACAAAAGTGCAGATGGTTTTTATTGGATTATTTATAGCAGTACTTATTATTTACGGAGCGTTGACTTGTTTGGATCTCCATTATCAGAAAGAGATTAAAAAGGTAGAGGCGCTGATTGAAAATAAATCTGATTATCAGGTGATTTATGCCAATCTTTCTCAGCAAAAAGAGCTGTTAAAACATCGCAGTCTCGTTTTGGAAGCCATCAACAAGGGAAAAGGACTACCGCTGCAAACGGTGGAGGAAATTCACAGGGTCCTACCGGCTGGGATAAAACTCTCCAATTATGAATTTCGGGATGGCCAACTGTCTGTCTCAGGTGAAGCAAAAAAGAAAGAAGAAATCCTGGAATTCAAAGAAAAACTTACGGGTCTGGAAATCTTTTTAGAAATTAACATGGTTAATACCAACACGAAAGAGGCGGTATCCACAATTAAGCCGGACGGGGAAGCCGGGTGGGAATTTACATTAAGTCTTCTAGTGGCGGAGGTTTAAGTGATGAATCAAAAGATGGAAAAACAATTAAGCGATAGAACCCCGAAAGCCCCAGAAGCACACCAAAAAAATAACAAAACAAAGCTTCAGGAAGGGATTGTCGTAATGGCCCTATTGGTCATCTTCGTTGCTTTACTGGTGATTCCTAAATACCAGGCCTACGGCGCAAGCAAGGCTGAACTTGAAAAAAGAGTACGCTATTATCAGGAATTGCCGGACCAAATGACGGAGGAAACCTATCTAAAAAAACTGGGTGAAATGAGTGAAGCGTTAAAGATAACCAACGATAGCCTGCCGGAAAGTTTAGATACGGTCAGTCTTTACGAAGCGGTTGCAAAAACAGCAGACACTGCTGAGGTCGGCCTCACTTCGCTGGAGTTTGGACTGATCAAGTTTCAGATCGATGATCCTCTAGGCGCAAGAATTGCGCCGGAATTTACTGAAAATGAAGAAAAAACGATTCAAGGACCGGATGGAAAGTTTTTAGCGACTTGTGAATTTACGGTGGTTTGTACCGGTAATGATGAAACATTTATGGCATTTCTGGATCGATTAAATCAATCAATTCCGGTTATTCGTGTCATCAGCTATGAAATCAAGAAAGGCTCTGGGTCTGAAAAACAGATGCACCTGAGGCTCGAAAGCTATGGCGTGGTGCAAAATAACCAGGATAATCAGAGGACAGAAAAAACGTATCAGCCACAAGAAATGCTAGCGCCCTAAATACCGTGCGATTCGATAACAGAACCACAATTACCGTGCCGATCAATTGTTAATCTCTTTTTTGCCTTGAAGCAAATAATAGGATGTAACAATTGTCGGTACGGTTTTATCAGTTGTTAAAACAAGTAGCTTGTATCAATTGGGGTGTTTAACAATCGTCTCAAGGCTTGCAGTAATGGTTAAGAAGATGCGGTGGAGAGCTTTGATTTCCTGGGGTGAGATGCCATCCAAAGCCGTATTAAGGGGCGCGAATAGTTTGGCATGGACAGTTTCCAGTTGATCAAAAATTGCTTGACCATCGGGGGTCAGGGTGAAGACCACTTCACGCACGTTGACCGCTGATTTTTCTTTTCCAATGAGTTCTTTTTCCAGTAGTTTGGAGCTGCACTTTGAAATAGCGCTTTTTGAAATTCCCAATTTATTAGCCAATTGGGTCAGATTGATGCCTGAAAATCGGCCGATCATTTCAAGGGCTTTCAGTTCAGAAGGATAGAGAGAATAGGAAATATCATTGACTGTAAAGGTTTGCGGTAAAACAAGAATATCCTGATAAAGAGCAGCAGAATCAATCATCAGTTTCTTGAGTGCATCAAGACCTACGGAGGAATCGGATTGTTCAGGTTTTTGAACCGTTGATTTTTCTTTTTTTAGAACCGAACCTTCTTTTTTTTCTTCCGCGGCACTTTTCTTTTTCGTCTCTTTTTTCGAATCTTTTGTTTCTTTGACGTCCAACTTCTTAGCTTTTTTCTCTTTTTTCAAAATGACACTCCTTTCAATACGAAATCTACCATTTAACAGGGTGAAGAATCCGATTCACCACGGTTACATATAATAATACCGAATTAACCGCTGTATTGCAATAAAAACATGGTTTTGACAGTCGATTTATTCAATTTTTTTAGATTGCATTTTAACTGTTTTTTAGTTAGAATATTAGTATGGATAAGACTGTTAATCTTAATGGTTTTAAACCAGATTAGAAATAGGAGGAAGAGAATGAAAAAAAGATTGGGAGTATTGATACTGGCACTGGTTTTATTAGTTGTAAGTGTAGCCGGATGCAGTTCAGGATCGACATCATCAGATGATGATACGACTAAAGTTGAAGTCACCAAGGTTGGTTTTATCTATGTCGGACCGGCAGATGATGGCGGCTGGTCGCAGGTTCATGATGATGGTCGGGCAAAAATGGTAGAAAACATGGACGGTAAGGTTGAAACCATCGTTAAAGAAAATGTACCAGAAGAAAAAAGCGCTGTTATTTCAACCATCAGAGATATGGTTGACCAGGGATGCACCATTATTTTTGGAACCAGCTATGGTTTCATGGATGGAATGGTTGAAGCGGCCGAAGAATTCCCTGATGTTAAATTTGAACATTGTTCAGGTTATATGACGTCTGATAATATGGGAACATACTTTGGGAAAATTGAAGAGCCCCGATATCTCTCAGGTATCGTTGCTGGTTTATCAACTAAAACAAATAAAATTGCTTATGTAGCAGCGATGCCAATTCCCGAAGTTATTCGCGGCATCAATGCTTTTGCATTGGGTGTAAAATCAGTAAACCCGGCAGCTACTGTTAACGTTTCCTGGACCAATACTTGGTATGATCCAACCGTTGAAAAAGCGGCGGCTGAAGCGCTGATCCAACAAGGTTGTGATGTAACCGCTCAACATCAGGATTCAACCGCAACTATGGAAGCGGCTAAGGATGCGGGAAAATTATCGATTGGTTATGATTTAAGTGCGGCGCAAAGCATGCCAGAAGTCTATATGACCGCTCCGCTTTGGGATTTCAGTGACTACTATACTGACTCGGTTTCGTCAGTCATTGACGGAACCTGGAAATCGCAGCAATACTGGGGTGGTATGACTGATGGGATCGTCTTACTGGATGAACTGACAAACCTGGCACCAGGAACGGCTCAAAGTCAGATTGACACCGCTGAAGCCGCCATCAAATCAGGTGAGCTGGTAATTTTTGCGGGCGAATTAAAAGATCAGAGCGGCACTGTAAAAGTACCGGTTGGAACTACTCTGACAGATGAAGCGCAGTTAAGCATGGACTGGTTTGTTGATAATGTTGTTGGTAGTTTAAAATAATATAAATGGGTTAACGGACAGAGTCTTCTGACTCTGTCCGCTATTTTTAGTAAAGGTGAAAGCATGAATAATGATTATGTGGTTAAAATGGAAAACATCACAAAGGTTTTTGGTAAGGTCAAAGCCCTGGATCATGTGGAATTTTCATTAAAAAAGGGAGAAGTGCATGCCATCTTAGGAGAGAACGGAGCGGGCAAAAGTTCACTGATGAATGTTCTAAATGGCATTTATTTGCCGGATGAAGGACAGATCGAAGTGAAGGGTCAACGTGTTAGTATCAGTTCCCCCAAGATCGCCCTGGATTTGGGGATTGGGATGCTGCCTCAGCACTACAAGTTGGTCGATGTTTTTTCAGCAATGGAAAATGTGGCCGCCGGCAGTCGTAAAACAACCCCTTTTTTAAGCAAAAAAAAGATTTTAGATGAGATGGGGAAATTGATTGCCCAATTGGGAATGGACATTAATACCAATAAAAAGGTCTATGAAATGTCGGTTGCCGAAAAGCAGAGTCTGGAAATTTTTAAAGTCCTGTATCGGGGAGCTGATATTCTAATATTGGATGAACCCACGGCAGTACTGACTCCCCAGGAAATTAAGAATCTCTTTGAAATTGTTAAGAAGATGGTGGCAACAGGCTGTTCAGTGATTATTATTACTCATAAACTGGAAGAGGTTATGGAAATCAGCGATCGGATTACCATTATGCGTAAGGGCACGACCATTCAAACGGTTAATAAAGCAGAAACCACACCGCAGGAACTGGCCGGGATGATGGTTGGCGATATGATGGAGCTTAATGTTCCCTATGTTGCGGTAAAACGGGGAGAAAAGGCGCTGGAAGTGAAAAATATCACCGCCATCGATCGAAATAAGGTCAATATTCTTGATCACGTCAGTTTTGACCTCTATGCCGGGGAAATTCTCGGCGTCGCCGGCATTGCCGGTAGCGGCCAGAAAGAATTATGTGAGAGCATTGCCGGACTCTACCATATCAAATCCGGCGAGATTATTTTTGAAGGCGAAAATATCGTCGGCAAGAATCCCGAAAAAATCAGTCAGATGGGAATTAGTCTGAGCTTCGTTCCTGAGGACCGTTTGGGAATGGGTCTGGTTTCTTCGATGGATATTATTGATAATGTTTTATTAAAAGATTACCGCAACAAAAAAGGCCTGGGAATTTCCCGGGTTGTTTCCCGGGACAAGGCCGAAGCCCTGGTTGAACGCCTTAACGTGTCCACCCCGGCGATTGAAAATCATGCCGTCAGTTTACTGTCCGGCGGGAATATTCAAAAGGTCTTGTTGGGCCGGGAAATAGAACTGGAACCGAAACTGATGGTGACGGCTTATGCCACCAGAGGTCTGGATGTAGGTTCTTCTCAAATTATTTATGAGCTGCTCAATGAGCAAAAAGTTAAAATGAAACCGATCATCTATGTGGGCGAAGACTTGGACGTCCTGATGAGTCTTTGCGATCGTATTTTAGTTATTTGTGAAGGTCGGGTAACAGGGATTGTGGATCCGCGAAAAACCACCAAAGAAGCCATTGGATTAATGATGTCCGGGGTTATTAGTGAAGGAGAACAAGCATGCTCCATATCGTAAAGAAAGATCTTCCCAAAACCCGGGAAAAAATAGTCGTTCGGCTATCGGCTGTATTAGCAGCGTTAGCCTTGGCCTCAATCCTTGTTCTGATTGCCGGAGCCAATCCCTTTGAGTTATATCTTGGGATTATTCAGGGCTGTTTTGGCTCGGTGTATCGTTTTGCTGCTACGATCGAGAAAATGGTACCGCTGCTGGTGCTCTCTTTGGGGGTAATGGTTGCCTTTAAAATGCGCTTTTGGAATATCGGTGCTGAGGGGCAGTTTCTGATGGGGGCAGTCGGAACCACATTGGTAGTCCGGCTACTGCCGGATTTGCCGCTGCCGATTATGCTGGTGTTGATGAGTGTCGTTTCTTTTTTATTTGGCGCCGTTTGGCTGATGGTTCCGGCTTTTTTTAAAGCCCGTTTCGGAACCAATGAAACGCTGTTCACGCTGATGCTAAACTATATCGCGTTAACACTGGTAACTGCATTGCAATATGATTTCTGGAAGGATCCGGCAGCCAGTGGGATGCCTAAAATAGCCAATCTTCCTCCCAATGCTTTACTACCCGGTGTCAGTGGTTTTAATTTAAGTATCTTGATGGCAGTTATTATTGTTCTGGCGATGTATTATTTTATGAACCGGTCAAAAATCGGATTTGAAATTGCTGTTTTGGGCGAAAGTGAAAATACCGCCCGATACATCGGTATTAATGTCACTAAAACCATTATGATCGCCGCTCTTGTTAGCGGCGGTTTATGCGGTGTGGTCGGGATGATGCAAACCACGGGTGTCAGCGGGGCGTTATCAACTCAAATCACTGGCGGTTTGGGTTTCACGGCCATTATCGTAGCCTGGCTTTCAGGACTCAAGGTGCCCTTTGTAGTCGTTAATTCCTTTGCCTTTGCGGTATTGTTGCAGGGTGCCTCGTATATTCAAACCGCCTTCCAGATTCCCGGTTCGGTGGCAGAAATGATCCAGGCGATCATTCTGTTTTTTATTTTGGGCAGCGAGTTTATCTTGCAGTACCGCTTTGTTTCCGATAAAAATAAACGTGAGGTGGCATAATGGAATTTGTTTTTTTCTTAACGGCTGCGGTTAAGGCCGGAACCTGTTTGCTTTATGCGACTCTGGGAGAAATTATTTCAGAAAAAGTCGGCCACCTTAATCTTGGGGTGGAAGGGATGATGCAAATGGGGGCGGTGGTTGGTTTTATTGCCGGGTTTACCTTTGGCAATCCCTACATCGCGGTGCTCTGCGCAGCCATTGCGGGGGCCTGCGGGGCTCTGATTTATGGCTTTCTGACGATTAGCTTAAAGGCTAATCAGGTAGTTACCGGGCTGACGCTTAGTATTTTTGGGGTTGGCTTTGCCGCCTTCTTTGGCAAGAACTTTGTCGGGAAAAAAGTGCCGGAAGCGATTACCACATTTTTTGCGCCGATCAAGCTGCCGGTTTTGGGAGATGTCCCATACATTGGTCAGATCTTTTTTAACCAAAGTGTTTATGTTTATTTTTCTTATCTACTGGTGATTGCCATTTATGTTTACCTTTATAAAACCAAGTGGGGTTTAAATACCCGGATGGTTGGTGAAAATCCGGTCGCGGCTGACGCCAGCGGAATTGCCGTGGATAAGTATAAATATTTTAATATTGCCCTTTGTGGGGCGCTGTGTGGTCTGGGTGGAGCCTTTTTATCCCTGGTTTACATCAGTGTTTATCCGGTTAATGTCGTCAGCGGTCGAGGGTGGATTGCGGTGGCACTGGTTATCTTTGCGATGTGGAATCCCGGCAAAGCTTTATTGGGGGCCTATTTCTTTGGCGCTTTGGATATTGCCAGTTTTTGGCTCCAGCAATATACTCTGCCAGTTTCAATTTACTTCTTCACGGCCCTGCCTTATTTGGCAACAGTATTTGTTTTGATCTTTACCTCGATGCGAAAGAGCAGCAACAAAAAAGAACCAGCCTGGCTGGGTAAAAACTATTTCAAGGAAGACCGATAAAAAGAAAAGACCGTCTTATATAAGACCGTTGAATAAATTGCCGTACCGATCAATTTTAATCTATTGTTCGCCCCGATGCGTACAATCAGATTAATAATTGTCGGTACTACGTTGGTACGATGTTTATAGTTTAACCGTCTTATCTAAGACGGTTCTTTTATAAACAAATCTGTCTTTAAAAGAGAGACAGGTGTTAACACAACTAAACCATTTAAAAATCCCTGGACAATGCATTATGGTTTTAAATTGAAAAAACTATGATATAATAGAGGTTAAGATTTTAAAGGAGCCGAGAAAATGAAGGAATTAATTTGCAAAACAGAGAATATGCACCAGTACCCCATTATCATCGAAAAAGGCATTAAAGGGCGGCTGGCCCAAATGAAGGCGCTCTTTTCCCAGTATCACAAGGTGGTGATTATCACCGATAAAAATGTAGCAAAAGAGTATTTAAGCGATGTGGAACGTCAGGTTCGTCAGGCTGGTCCCAAGGTTTACAGCATTATCATTCCTCCAGGTGAGGCAAGCAAGTGCCTGTCGCAAACCGCCGAAATATATGACGAACTGGTTAAATGTAATATCACCCGCAGTGATGCCATTCTAACCCTGGGCGGTGGCGTCGTTGGGGATTTGGGCGGTTTTTGCGCGGCAACCTATCTCCGTGGCATTGATTTGATCCAGGTACCGACATCATTGTTGGCACAGGTTGACAGCAGTGTCGGCGGAAAAGTCGGGATTGATCTGGATTATGGCAAAAATCTGGTCGGTGCTTTTCATCAGCCTAAAGCCGTTATTATTGACCCCTTATTTTTAGAAACCCTTGAAGATCATTATATGATTGATGGCATGGCCGAGGTCATCAAGTACGGTTGTATCAGTAGTGCCCCGCTTTTTGTCAAACTGATGGGGTATGCCTATTATGAGGATCTGGTTGAAGATATGGAAGAGATCATTGCCAAATGCTGTCAGATTAAACGGGATGTGGTTCAGACTGATGAGCATGAACAGGGACTGCGGCGGATTCTGAATTTTGGCCATACCATCGGCCATGTAGTGGAATCTTATTTTAAATTTAAAAAATATTCCCACGGTGAAGCGGTTGCCATTGGGATGGCACAGATCACGAAGAAAACGGTAGCAGAAGGGATCAGTCAGAAGGATACCTACACGAATATTATCGAAATCCTGGAGAATTACGGGTTGCCCACGGAGCTTCCCAAAATGCCTCTGGACAAGGTTCAGGAAATCTTGTTTACGGACAAAAAGTTTGAGAATGACTCGCTTTACATTTGTGCCCTGGAAAAAATCGGCAAGGCTCAAATTGTCAAAATTCAAAAACCCCAGGCCATCGAACTGTTTCGATAATAACTGAAATAAATAGAGCGATAACCCCGTAGCGATACGGGTTAACCGGTTGTAAAAATAATCGCTACTGAGTTATCGATTGTCTATTTGCCAAGTGAAAAAAGTAAAAATAGAAAATTGTGAGGAAGAAAATGAGAAAGATTGAGATTACACCAAGACAATTAACGGGCAGTTTGGAAATACCGCCTTCGAAAAGTGTCAGCCACCGGGCGATTATTATGGCGGGGCTGGCTAAGGGAGAAAGCGTGATTTCTAATGTGCTGATGTCTCAGGATATGATTGTTACCTGTGAGGCGATGGAAGCATTAGGGACAAGCATTTCTTATCATGAAGAACAAAACGGGCGGTTTACACTAACAATTAAGGGCTGCGATCCGCTGGTACTTGGGAAGGAGACCATCGAGTGCAATGAGTCAGGATCAACGCTGCGATTTATTATCCCGATTTTGCTGCTCCAGCCTAAACGGGTGGTGATTACCGGAAAGGGTCGTCTGGTTACCCGGCCGATGAAGCCCTATTATGATCTATTTGAAGAAAAATCAATTCATTATGAGCATTTAAATAAACAACAGGATCTACCTCTGGCAGTAGAAGGAACTCTGACTCCCGGCAGCTATCAAATTGATGGCGGGGTAAGTTCACAGTTTATTACCGGCTTACTTTTTGCCCTGCCCTTGCTTTCTGGCGATTCGGTTATTGAAGTTACATCAAAACTGGAGTCAAAACCCTATCTTGATATTACCCTGGACATGCTGAAGCACTTTGGGATTGAGATTGTCAATGACAATGACCGGCGGTTTTTGATTAAGGGAAATCAGGCCTATCGACCTTGTCATTACCGGGTCGAAGGTGATTTTTCTCAGGGCGCGTTCTGGCTGGCAGCGGGTGCCATTGGTGAAAAGATGGACTGCAAGGATCTTGATCTTTCTTCTTTTCAGGGGGACAAGGTAATGGTTGATCTGATAAAACAAATGGGTGGTGAAATCAGTGCTAAAGCTGATGGCCTGGTGGTAAAAAAATCAACCACTCATGGAATTGTTATCGATGTCTCTCAGTGTCCGGATCTGGTTCCGATTCTGGCGGTGTTAGGCAGCTTGAGTGTGGGCACCACCACCATAATAAATGGTGAGCGACTGCGCTTTAAGGAGTCGGATCGGTTGATGGCGATTGCTTTAGAGCTTAATAACCTGGGCGGAAATATTGAAGAAACCGCCGATGGACTGATAATTCACGGGGTCGAAGGCTTCACTGGGGGCCAGGTTAAGAGTCATAATGACCATCGAATTGCGATGGCTTTAGCGATCGCTAGCATTCGGGCCTCAGGAAAGATCGTTCTGGACGGTGCCGAAGCAGTCAATAAATCCTACCCGCATTTCTGGGAAGACTTTAAAGCGGTAGGAGGTGAGTGGATTGGGCTCGACGTGGGGAAATAAATTCAAGCTTTCGATTTTTGGCGAATCCCATGGTAATGGGATTGGTGCGGTCATTGATGGACTCCCCGCCGGAATTAAAATTGATCTGGAGCGGGTTCAGAGTGAGCTGAACCGCCGGGCCGCCCGGGGAAACCCGCTGGCGACACCCCGAAAAGAGGGGGATCAAATTGAAGTGCTGAGTGGCATTTTTAATGGCAAAACGACCGGCGCACCATTAGCAGGATTGATCCGCAACGAAAATACCCGTTCCGGAGATTATGCAAAAACCAAAGATCTGATGCGCCCAGGTCATGCCGACTATGCCGCCAACGCCCGTTATGGTGGCTTCCAGGATTATCGCGGCGGCGGTCACTTTTCCGGCCGGCTGACGGCCCCTCTTGTTTTTGCCGGGGCCATTGCCAAAGAGATGTTAAGCGTAATTCGTCCAGAGTTGGGAATCGGAAGCCGGATTGTATCAATTGGTGAGGTAAAAGATACCCCGATTGAGGATTGGAAGGTCTATCAAACCCTAATCAGGGGTTTTAAAAATCCCGCTTTCCCCCTTTATCATGCCAATCTGGAAGAAGCGATGAAACAGGCAATCATTGCAGCAATGGAAGATGAGGATTCGGTGGGTGGTTTGGTGGAAGGCTTTATCACTGGCCTGGAGCCGGGGATTGGCAATCCTTTTTTTGAATCCATTGAAAGTCGTCTATCGGCCTTACTCTTTTCTATTCCCGCCGTAAAAGGCGTAACCTTTGGGGCTGGTTTTGAAATGGTCAGCCTGCGAGGTTCCCAAACTAATGATGGCCTGCGCATCAATAACGGACAAATTGAGACCTTAACCAACCACAACGGGGGCATCAACGGTGGTATTTCCAATGGAATGCCAATTGTTTTTCAGGTCGCCTTTAAACCGACGCCTTCAATTGGCAAAGAACAGCAGACCATTAATCTGGCCAATCGAAACAACGCGACCTTAAAAATTCAGGGGCGTCACGATCCCTGCATTGTGATCAGGGCTTTTCCCGTGGTAGAAGCCGCCACCGCCATCTGTTTGGCAGATTTTTTACTTTAGGAGATAAGATTGAAAACATTAGATGAAATTAGAAATAAAATCGATCTGATCGATGCACAGATGCGGGTCCTTTTTGAGCAGAGAATGGATTGCATCCAGGCTGTGGCTGAATATAAATACAATAATAACGGTAATATATTCGACCAGAGTCGGGAAGAAAAAATGCTGCAAAAAAATCTGGAGCAGCTAAAAAATAAGAACTACGATAAAGAATATGAACGTTTTTTAGAGGAAATTCTGATCTCCAGTAAGGATTATCAGAAGGATTATATACAAAAAAAAGAAACGCTGAAAAGAGGCGAGTAATCATGGATACCGGAATGCTTATTATTGTTCTGGTTATTGTCATTCCCGGATATGTTATCGTTAAACGTCTGGCTAACACCTTCTATTCAGATAATCCCAAACTGGAAGAAGAAACAGAAAGGCGCTATGGATTTCAACGTCTGGAAAATGAAATAATCGAAAAGGCGAAAGAAAAAGAAATAAGTGAAACTCAGGTTAAACATAGCGACCATCAGCGAAAAAAAAGAAAACGTGTCCAAATCCCGAAAAAAGTGGATGCGGCAGTCGTAATAAAATATCGCCAAAGGGTTAAGAATGAAAAGTTAACTAAAGAAAACATTAAGCAGAAGTGAGTAAAACGCTTATTTTTAGCCCTATTTGAGTGTGATTGGGTGGTCGCTAAAAATAATTTGATAATCCTCAAAAAATAGCTTTAATAATGGCATACAATTTTATATAATAGTTACAATTATTTTTTTGGAGATGAGAATTGTTGATGCATAAAAATGCGTTCAGAAAGTAGAAGGAAAGATGAAAAAGTTTAATAAAGTATTAATCGCTAATCGAGGAGAAATTGCCATCCGGATCATTCGGGCCTGTCAGGAGCTTGGCATTCATACCGTGGCCATTTACGCACAGGAAGATAAACTGTCTCTTTTTAGAACCAAGGCCGACGAGGCTTATCTGATTACTGGCACGAATGGTCCGGTGGAAGCTTATCTGGATATGGATAAAATCATCACCCTGGCCAAGAAAAAAGAGGTTGATGCGATTCATCCTGGTTACGGTTTTCTGGCTGAAAACCCGCTTTTTGCTAAACGCTGTGAAGAGGAAGGGATCGTCTTTATCGGACCAACGCACGAAATGATGGAAAAAATGGGTGACAAGATTCAATCGAAAATCGTCGCCAAAAGCGTGAAGGTCCCCACGATTCCCGGTGTTGAAAAACCAATCACCTCCGATTCGGAAGCCCTGGAGTTCGCACAGAAAGCCGGCTATCCGATCATTTTAAAAGCAGCTGCAGGCGGCGGTGGTCGGGGAATGCGAATCGTCCGGGACGAAAAAGATCTCTTAAAAGAGTTTCATTCAGCAACCAGTGAAGCAACCAAAGCCTTTGGTGATGGGACTATTTTTGTCGAAAAATATTTAGAAGAACCGAAACATATTGAAGTACAGATTCTGGGTGACAACCATGGGAATGTGGTGCATCTTTTTGAACGGGATTGCTCGATTCAAAGACGGCACCAGAAAATCGTTGAATTTACCCCCTCCTTAAGTATCAATGAAGAACAACGTCAGGCGATCTGTAAGGACGCCATTAAACTGGCTAAAGAAGTAAACTACCGTAATGCCGGGACCATTGAGTTTCTGGTCGATAAAAAAGGCGACCATTATTTTATCGAAATGAATCCTCGGATTCAGGTCGAACATACCGTTACTGAATTGGTCACCGGAATTGATCTGGTGCAGTCTCAAATTTTAATTGCCCAGGGCTTACCGCTCGACTCCGAAGAAATTGGTATTTCCAGTCAGGCGTCAATAGAGACGAGGGGAACAGCCATCCAATGTCGGATCACGACTGAAGATCCGAACAATCATTTTATGCCGGATACGGGCCGATTGGATGTTTATCGAACCGGTAGTGGTTTTGGGATTCGCCTCGACGGTGGCAATGGCTTTACTGGCGCAGTAATCACGCCCTATTATGACAGTTTGCTGGTCAAGAGTACCTCTTTTTCCAGAAACTTTGAAGATGCCCGTCGTAAAGCGTTGCGCGCGCTGAAAGAAATGACAATTGAAGGGGTTCAAACCAATAAGGATTTTCTCATCAATGTGCTTCAGCACCCCACCTTTATTGAAGGAAACTGTGACACCAAGTTCATTGATGATCACCCGGAACTGTTTGAGATTGAAGATCAGAAAAGTGAAGCGTCCAGTTTGCTCAAATACTTCGGGAATATTATTGTCAATGAAACCTTTGGAAATAAACCGGATTATGATGAGCCCTATATCCCGGCTATTCCGGTCGATACCGAATTTCGGGGTAGTAAACAGATCCTTGATGAGCAGGGACCAGATGGTCTGGTAAAGTGGATCAAAGACCAGGAGAAACTGCTGCTGGTTGATACCACCTTCCGGGATGCCCATCAGTCTATCGCTGCCACCCGAGTACGAAGCCGGGATATGATCAAAATCGCCCGGGAAACCGCAGCCCTGGCACCGGATCTCTTTGCCCTGGAAATGTGGGGCGGCGCAACCTTTGATGTGGCCTACCGTTTCTTAAAAGAATCGCCCTGGCGACGGCTTGATGAACTGCGCAAACGGGTTCCCAATATTTTGTTTCAGATGCTTTTGCGGGGTGCCAATGCCGTCGGTTACAAAAATTACCCAGATAACGTGATCCGCGCCTTTGTTCAGGAAGCGGCCAAAAGTGGGATTGACATTTTCCGTATTTTTGATTCACTCAACTGGATGGATGGGATGAAGATTTCCATTGAGGAGGTTTTAAAAACGGATAAGATTGCTGAAGTCAGCATCTGCTACACAGGGGATATTTTAGACACTTCGAGAACCAAATATAATCTCGATTACTACCTGAGAATGGCCCGGGAGATCGAAAAAACCGGAGCCCATATTCTGGCGATTAAAGATATGTCCGGTTTACTAAAACCGGGAGCCGCCTATAAGCTGGTAGAAGCCCTGAAACAGGAGGTTAGCCTACCCATCCATCTTCACACCCATGATACAACGGGTAATGGGGTGGCCACAGTGCTCTTTGGACAGATGGCCGGGGTCGATATTGCCGATGCAGCGCTAAACGGGCTCAGTGGTTTAACTTCTCAGCCGGCCCTGAATTCGATTGTGGCAGCCCTAAAAAATACCCCAAGAGATACAGGACTAAATGAAGATGAGCTCCAGATTTTATCGGATTATTGGGGCAGCACCCGTCAGGTTTATAGTAAGTTTGAATCTGAAATGAAATCCGGCTCCACTGAAATTTATAAGTTGGAAATACCGGGAGGTCAATATTCAAACCTTCGGGCCCAGGTGGAAAGTTTTGGTTTGGGCCATAAATTTCGGGAGGTTAAAGAGAAATACATGGAAGCGAACCTGATGCTGGGTGATATTGTCAAGGTGACGCCCTCATCAAAAACGGTTGGTGATTTAGCCATCTTTATGGTTCAGAACAACTTAACCGCTGATAATATTAAAACAAAGGGAAAAGAACTATCTTATCCCGATTCGGTCGTTGATTTTTACAAGGGCATGATCGGACAACCAGAAGGTGGATTTGATCCTGAGCTTCAAAAAATTGTCTTAAAGGGCATAGAACCGATCACAGTTCGTCCCGGGATTCTGCTTCCTGACGAAGATTTTGGTAAAATAAAAAAAGACTTCCATGAAGAATTTGGTGTTGAACTGGACGATCGGGAAGTGTTAAGTGTTGCTCTATATCCCAAGGTAATGAAAGAATATATGGAATTCATTCAGGAATACGGTGATTACATGCGGATGGAAAGCCATGCCTTCTTCTACGGTTTAAAGGTCGGAGAAATCGTCGATGTGGAGGTATCCAAAGGAAAACGCTTTGTCATCAAATTAGTCAACATCGGCGTACCTAACGATGAGGGCATGTGCCCAGTACGATTTGAAGTGGATGGGTTCCGTCGTGAAATCTATGTTGAAGATAAGCGCAGCCTCTCGGCCAAGCAAAAGGTCACCATGCTAAAGGCTGATCCTAAAAACACCAAACAGATCGGCTCAGGTATTCCTGGAACCGTTCTAAAAGTATTGGTTAACGAAGGGGAAGACGTCAAAAAGAATCAGGCCCTGGTTATTGTTGAAGCCATGAAAATGGAAACCGAAATGGTCGCCAGCGAAGACGGCAAGGTCAAACGGATCTATGTATCGGATGGACAAAGCGTCGAGTCCGGCGAACTGATCGTCGAAATGGAATAAGAGACTCTATTATAATAGGAAGTTAATTAAAAAAGAAGTGATCACCGCTATTTGGTGGTCACTTCTTTAAATCTAGGTACAAGTCGTACCGACAATTGTTACATCATGTTGTGACCTAGGGGTCAGACCCTACGCATCGGGGCGAACACGGCGTAGCCTGTCCGATCGCGTAGCGAACAACAGATTAACAATTGGTCGGTACGCAGTGGCACGACAACCTAAAAGAAGTGATCACCATTATTTGGATGATCACTTCTTTTTTTAAATTTGTTATATCACGGTGAGTGAAGCCGGGAGACTGACGGCGGTGACCGGTAGACAACCGGCTTTGGTATTAGTGATTTCGACATAGTAGTAGGTGGTTCCGGCCGGACTGGCGGTATCGGCCGCAAAGGTCTTATCAGTAGCACCATCAACTGCTTTGCCATCGGCATTGACAGCCACGGAGCTTTCAAACCACTGGTAGGTGAGGACACCGCCATCATTGACAGTGGCAGCTACTCTAAAAGAAGCTGTTGCGACCTCAGACTTAGGTGCGCCGAGGGCAGCCTGAGCAGTGCGGGTAGCCTGAGCCAAACTGGTTGCCACTGCGATGTCACTCAGTTGTGAAATACTGGTTGGTTGTTCCGTGATCGTTGGTATTTCAGCTAATGTTGTTACGATAACCGGTTCTGTTTCACCGGTTTCAGGATCGGCGGGATCAGGTGTTACTGGTAGGACCGCGGGATCGATACTGGTCACGACAGTACCCGCTAAGACGGTGACCGGATCAGCATTTTCAGAAGAGATCACGCAGTTATAATAGACAGTACCCGGGGTTGCGGATGCCGGGGGATCATAAATTGGACCGGTTACCTCTGGTAGTGGGGTTTCGATATCACCGATGCGATAAGACCATTGGTAGGTTAAGGTCTTATCATCAGTAACATCAGCTTCCACAAAAACAGGAGCAGGATCTTCATTTAAATAAACACGCTGGGAGGATAGTTCCGAGCTGGCGGTAATTACCGGTTGGGCCAGGACCGTGAGGGTGATTAAGGCCTGGGTGTTATTCAGGTTGACATAGCCAGCAGGCATTACCAAGGTGCCGGTATAGATTGTTTCACCAATCTTTTTCGTGTCCACGGTATTGGGGGACCAGGTTACTGAACAGGGAAAAAGTTCACTGCCATAACCCTGGGCGATGACCACAACCGGCAGGGAGTAACTGCTGTCATAGGCAATGGTTTGTGCAATAGTGTTATTGACGGTGTTGATGGTATTAATCATAGTCACAGCGGTGACATTGGTTTTGACTGTAATTTTACAGGTATCAGTTTTATTCCCATCCTGAGTTCGGGCAGTGATGGTGGTTTCGCCATTAGAAACTGGTGTGACCACCCCATTGGTGACGGTGGCAACCGCGTTATTAGACGTTTCCCAAATGATGGTTTGATTGGTCGCATTTTTGGGAAAAATAACGGTGTTCAGTTTTAAAGTATTACCCATAATCACATCTGCTTCAACCGGTGTTACCTGGATTGCTTCCACCGAAATATTTACAGGTGGGCTCGGTGGGGTTGGTGGGGTTGGGCTTGGCGGATTTGATGGGGTTGGAGGGATAAACGGGGTATCGTGAATCGTATCAATGACCGACCCGGAATCGCTTGAACCGGAATACCAGGTGCCGCTGGACCCGCCAGAGGAACTACTATCGGCGACTCGGTTGGTATTGGTTGATACAGCCAATGAACCATTGGTATCACTGACAACCGGCTTGGTGGTAATATAAACGACCTCCGGGGTAACGGTCCCGGTAATGTGCAGCACATCGTTGGTGGTGGCACTGGTAACACTGCCTTCACCGGTTATCTCAACCCGGGTTTCTGTGGCCAGAGAGGCGATTACGGCATTGTTGCCAAGTGTGATGCTGGTTCCTTCACCAGTAGTGGTTAACAACACGGTTCCCACATTGGCATTAAGGGTGAGAATAACCTTCGATTCAGCCACGATTTTATCAACTACCGCATTGGCTACAAGGGTTGAACCACCGGCATTGGTGCCGAATCCAATTAGTTTGGCTGGTGTGTTCAGAATAATGTCGCTGGCGCCCCGGGCCTGAATGTTTTCAATGGTGCCATTTTCCTGGGTGGTGATGGATGTCCGGGCAGCGGCTTTCTCAACGTTTAGGGTCTTTACCTTACTTTGATTGTCAACAACGATGTTGGCCGCTGCTCTGGCGGTCAGCGTTTCAACGGTTGCTTCGCCGAGTAAAACAATTTTTACCCCGGGTTTTTCAAGAATGATGTTCTGGTAGGCGCCACCATCCAGGTAAATGGTGTCACCTCCTTTTACCAGTAATTCGCCTTGTACGGCTGCGTTGGTCAGCCGAATTTCGCCATTGGCAACCGCATCAGTAACGGTTAGATTACCGGTAAAGGTGGCATTTTCGATGTTGACATCAGAAACCTTAATCTCTCCGTTTTGATAGGTTGCTGTTTCGTTGTAGGTACCCGCCACGGTATAGTTTTTCATTTCGCTTCCTTCTTGGTTGCAGCTGCGAACAAACAAAATGGCGGTCAGAAGAATTAGTAGGATGATAATAATGGAAATAATCGAGTTCTTTTTCATGACATTCCTTCCCTTTTCATTTATTTAATTTAAAATGTAATCATAAGTGCTCAGATTTGTTCTAAGTGTAATAATACTAGCACAAATTATGGTTGTTGTAAATAGCTTGTAACGAAGATGTAAAAGAAAATTGAATTTGTAAATAAAAACAGAACATCTTTCAACGATGCTTTGCAGATTCCCAAATACAGGGCTTTATTGGCTGAGATTATTTTTGAAAAGATCGCCTTTATAGATGCATTTTTTAAAGGATTAAACACGTGAATAGCGATAAAGTATGCAATTGATTTGGATATAAATACAACTTTCGTAATTCGCCTGGTTTTGTAATTGCGCATGGCAAATTATTGTGGTATGATCAACTAAAATTAAAAATTTGAAGGCATAAATGCCTTTAAAGCTAAACCGTCAAAGCGTTTTAACTGGGTTATGTCAAGGAAAGTCACCTTTTATCAACGGGGCGATAATTTGGAACAATTCAGAATTATCGTTACAGATCCAAACAACAGATTGTTATAATTTTTAAAGAAGAAAGGGTATACGAATGAAAATTGAAGTAAAGCAAGAAAGTGATATTTTTCTAGTTGAACTAGAAGGCCGAATGGATACCAATACCTCCCCTGAGTTTCAAAAAGAAATGGAGCCGTATTATACCAAACAAGGATTTAAGATGATTCTGAATTTTGATAAGCTGGATTTTGTCAGCAGTGCCGGATTAAGAGTGTTACTGCTGATTCAAAAAAAATCCAAGGCACTTGATGGTAGTCTGGTGATTAAAAACGTCAAGCCGGAAATTCAGGAAGTATTTGATATGACCGGGTTTTCAGATATTTTGACCATCGAATAAGGGTGTGAAAATGGCGGGAAATAGTATGGCGGAAGAGCAGTTTAGGGCCATTTTTGGCGGCAACGATGATAAGAGTATTCCAGAACGTTTAAAGGAAATGCCCAATGAAAAATTAATTAAAAGTTTTTATTTTATCCAAAGTATTCCTGAGGCCACACAAATACGTGTGCTTCAGGATATTTTAAAATCTGCTCAGAATAGTGAGTTTGGCAGAAAAATGGGTTTTTCAGACATTAAAACCGTCGACGACTTTAGAAACAAGGTGCCAATATCGGATTATTCTCAGATTGAAGAAGAGCTGACACCGTTAAAAGCAGGTCAGGGAGACATTTTTTTTGACGGTCCAACAGCCAGTTTTGTTGCTACTAGCGGCTCCACTGGTGTACCTAAACTGATTCCTGAAAGTAAAAATGGGGAATGTGTCAAGGGTTTGGTTTCTCAGATTCGGGCCATCCTTTTATTAATGATGGCCCCGGAAGTAATGGCGCCGGGAAGAAAGGTATTGGCTATTGTTAACCCCTCGGAGTATGGCAAAACCGACGGAGGAATTCCGATTGGCTCCGCTTCTGGCCAGGCGGCCAAGGATATGCCAGTCGAGATGTTAAAAAAAATGGTGCTGCCACCGGCAATGATGATCGCGAAGGGACTGAGTAATGAGACAACCGATTACTTAACGATTCGCTATGCGTTGGCAGAAAAAAATCTGGTTGGTGTTGTTTGTAGCAATATTGCCCACTTTAATATTTTACTAAAAAAAATGAATGCACAAGCCGACGATTTGCTAGAAGATATCAGAGAGGGTCAGATATCGTCAAAGATTTCCATTGATGCGGTACTGAGGGGAAAATTGGTTTCGGAATTATTGCCAAATCCGGAGCGGGCAGCAGAACTGGAAACAATTCTTAAAAACAAAAAGACCCTGGATGTGGCAATGATCTGGCCTGAGTTTGCGGTTGTGTCCTGCTGGATGTCAGCCAGTGCAGCAAAAATTGTGACCGATATCAAAAAGCACCTCCCTCAGTCGGTCAAATTCCTGGAATGGGGCTACGGCGCCAGTGAAGGAAAGTTTAATATACCAGATAAAGCCCAGGATCCAGCCGGATTACTTGCTCTTTTTGGTTATTTTTTTGAGTTTTTACCAGTCGGAGAAGTAACGAGTCAAACCCTTTTGGCCCACGAATTAAAAAAAGGTGGCTATTACGAACTGATCATTACCTCCTATTCGGGCTTGTACCGCTATAATATGAAAGATATCGTCCGAGTGACGGAGATGAATAATCAGATTCCCAGGCTTGTTTTTGTGTGCAAAGAATCGGAAAAGCTGGAGTTGGATCGCCTGAGTTTAAGGGTCTTTGAAATTGATGGGGCGATTGAGACAATTTCTAATTATTTAAATCAGGAGATCCGTTTTTATCAGATCTTATTGGATCGGGAGAATAAAAAGCTGATCTTTATTCTGGAACCCTATTCAGAGCGGTTTGATAGTGAGGTGTTTAGATTGAACTTGGAGAAACACCTGTTTAAGCTAAAGCCCAGCTATCAGCGATTAAGAGAATCATGCCACTTACGGGGAGTAGAAGTAATAATGGTGAGCGATGGTTACCGTGATTCGTTATTTTCCCGATCAATCATGCCCGGGAAGAATGTAAACCAAACGAAATTAAAAACCATTGTAACGGAATACCCTGACCGTAACAGCATTGCGGGTTGGGCAAAGGAAGGCGAAAAATGATAAAGATGATACCCAAACTGATTTATTCCCTTAATATTAAAAAAGGTTACAAAAAAATTGAGAATTTTGATCGTTTAACCGAAAATGCTCCGGAAATCAACAAACAATTGATGCTTGATATGATCGCTAAAAATGCCGACACCGAGTATGGAAGGCGCTATCACTTTGACCAGATTAAGACCATTGAAGACTATCAGAACACGGTGCCTTTTTCTATTTATGATGATTACGCCCCTTATATCGAACGAATGATAGCCGGAGAAAAGGATCTGTTGACTAAGGATAATATCATCCATTATGCCCTGACTTCCGGTAGTGTTGATAATCCCAAAAAGATCCCGGTTTCGGAACAAACGGTCGATCTTTACCGGGAATATGCCACCCAGTTCAGCTTTGCCATCATTGCCCGGGCATTGGGGAAAAAGTGGAAACGCGGTCGCGGACTAAACCTGATGGAAGTCAAATTTGAAACGCTGCCCAATGGTTTGTTTGCCGGGTCCATTTCAGGGCGGGGTGTTTACAGTATCAAAAACCTTTTGTTTTTGATGTTCACCTCACCTAAGGAAATTGTTTTTCCGACTGAAATAATGGACACCAAGTATGCGCACCTTCGTTTTGCACTGATGGAGCGAAATCTGTCCTATATTGTTTCTGCCTTTATGACTGGTATTTCTGACTTGATGAAATACATGGAAACAAATTGGGAAATGATCGTCGATGACATCGAAAAAGGCACCATCGATCCGGATATAAAAATTCCCGATGAGATCAAAGTTCAGTTATTGACCCAAATAAAGCCGAACCCCAAACGGGCGGCGGAACTGCGAGAAGAATTTAAAAAAGGTTTTGATACCCCCATTATTCCCAGAATCTGGCCCGAACTGGCTTTTGTCCACGCGATTGGTAGTGGAAGTTTTTCAGTCTATACTGATAAAATGCGCCACTATCTGGGGGATATTCCCATTTATTTCAGCGTTTATGCCGCATCAGAGTCAATTATGGCGATTTGTAACGAAATGGAAGCCCAGGAATTTGTCCTGATTCCCGACTCGGCCTTTTATGAATTTATCCCGGTGGATCAGGAAGAAGGGGAACAAACGCTGACCATGGAACAACTGGAAACCGGTAAGGATTATGAGATCGTGTTAACCAATACCTCTGGTTTTTAC
>Ga0163223_100112_pt1 | contig 30201 bp, 30 predicted proteins | sample MSEWel2016_02_17_2_FD_113147 | JGI IMG/M metagenome (GOLD analysis project Ga0163223, IMG submission 113147) | Subsurface microbial communities from deep shales in West Virginia, USA - MSEEL Well Study Marcellus 5H_2016_02_17 ...
AAACCCCTTTTATATATAAATATATAGATTAAAGTAATAGTAATAGTAGTAGGGGGTGTGGACAGTGTTGATAACTCGGCAAATGCGTCATTGATACAAAAAACCGGAAAAAAACCAGGGGATAAATTGTGGATAACTATCTTACTACTCAGACAAAGCGTGTGGGTTATTAATTGCCGTTAATTTCCCGCTCAATTCGGACGATGAGATTTTTAAAATCAGTATTGGTTGTCATTTCTTCCGCAATTTTTGAACAGGCATGGATTACGGTTGAATGATCCCGGCCGCCAAACTCTTCACCAATCCGGGGCAATGATAAATCAGTGATTTCCCGGGTAATATACATGGCAACCTGTCGGGGCAGGGAAATAGAGCGGGTTCTTTTTTTAGAATTCATGTCTTCAACAGTAATATTGAAGTATTTGGCGGTCACTTCTTTAATATATTCACTGGTAATCACAATATCTTCTTTTTTTCTAAAAATATCTTTTAGGGCATTTTTAGCTGATTCCAGATTAATGGGAACCTTATGCAGTTTAGAATAAGCAAAGACAGTGGTTAAAGCGCCTTCAAGTTCCCGGATATTAGAATGGATACTATCAGCGATAAAACTGAGTACCTCGTTTGGTATCTCATCGCTGAAAGAGGCGGCTTTTTTTCTGATAATGGCAATCCGGGTTTCAAAATTGGGGGCGTAAATATCGGTGATTAAACCGCTTTCAAAGCGGGAACGAAGCCGTTCTTCAAGGGTAGGTATCTCCTTGGGCGGGCGATCACTACTGATGACGATCTGTTTATTTTCCTGGTGCAGGGTATTAAAGGTATGAAAAAATTCTTCCTGAGTCCCTTCTTTTTTGGCTAAAAATTGGATATCATCAATTAAAAGGATATCCGCGCTCCGGTATTTGTTGCGAAACGAAATATTGGTCTTATTTTGAATGGCATCGATAAAGTCATTGGTAAATTTCTCACAAGAAACATAAACAACCTTTTTTTGCGGCGCATAAGATAAAATATAATGGCCAATCGCTTGCATCAGGTGAGTTTTTCCCAGACCAACACCGCCGTAGATAAAAAGCGGGTTGTAACGTTCGGATGGTGCTTCAGAAACAGCAACACAGGCGGCATGGGCGAAACGGTTATTTTCACCAATAACAAAACTATCAAAGGTGTACTTGGGATTCATCGAGTTATTTTGATAGTTTGATATTTTGTCATCCACATTAGTGAGCGATATCTGCGGTGAAGCATCATTTTGGGAGATCATTGCATCTTCTTCTTTTAAAACAATTTTGACCTGACCGGTTTTTCCGGTCACCTCGGCCAGAGCATTGGTGATTAAAGGAATATGCCGACTTTCCAGGATTCCTTTTTCGAATTCATTTTCGGATAAAAAATAATAAGTATTATTGACATAGTTTATGGGCTTTATTTTTAAGAACCAGGTGTTAAAACTGGTCGGACTAATATCCGGTTTAATAATTTCAAGTGCGGCATCCCATATTTTTTTAAAGGAAGTGTCCATTAAATGAACCTCCAATTTCTAATAAATTTAAGTCGTGTCGTTGTGGATAACAGTTTAACTTATGCACAGAGAATCTATTTTAATGTGAATAGGGAAATAAATCAAGCAAATTATAAGAAACATTGTTGATAACTTAAAAAAGTTTTACCAATAAAAAAGATAGGAATGAATGGAAAGTTCAGAAATATCGACAAGTTATCCCCAATTAATCCACAAAACCTTGGTATTTGTGGATTAATTGGCTAAATTTAAAGAACTTATCCACAATTTGGTTGATGAACCTAGTATAACAAATTGTGGTGAGTCATTCAATATAATTAAAATAAACATAAACCTTGCTAAAAACCTTTAGATTTGATAATATGACTTGACATAAAATAAGTGAGATTATATAATTCTAGGGTAAAAGTCTTATTAGCTTATAAACAAATGAATATAAAGGTTTAGTCAGGGGGTGTCGAAATGAAGAGAACTTATCAACCAAAAGTTAGACAACGAAAAAAAGAACATGGTTTCAGAAAAAGAATGTCTGCAAAAAGCGGTCGGCTTATTTTAAAGAAGAGAAGACAAAAAGGAAGAGAAAAATTATCAGCATAATCCTTTGTAGACCGTTTATCAAAAGCGGTCTTTTGTTTAATAAAAATTAGGAGAATTCCTTTGGTGAAAATAAAGTCCCTGAGCAAGGAAAATGAATTTAAACGTGTTTTTAAAATTGGGGATGTCTTCGGAAATAAAATCTTTGTGATTTACTTTCTAAAAAACGAAGCGCAGACCAATCGTTTAGGGATAATTGTCAGTAAAAAGGTTTCTAAAAAAGCTGTAATTAGAAATAAGGTAAAAAGACGAATAAAAGAGGCATATCGTCATAATGAAGATTCTTTTAAAATGGGGTATGATATTATTCTAATTGCTAAGGAATCCATTAAAGAAGTGCCGTACAGTAGTTTGGAAAAGTCGTTAAAACATTTGTTTTATAAGAAGAATCTCATGAGGCCATAGGATGTTAAAAAAATTCCTGGTGTTAATTGTTAGAGGATATCAGAAATTTATTTCACCTCTTTTAGGAAATAATTGTCGTTTTAGTCCCACTTGTTCAGAGTATTTTATTTTAGCCGTTGAAAAATACGGTGTGTTAAGGGGAACCTATTTGGGTGGAAAACGCATTCTCAGATGCCATCCTTTTAATCCTGGGGGATATGACCCCCTTCCTTAGAATGATTAGGGAGAAAAACTTAAGGAGTTAATGAATGGAGTTTTTATACCAGATCTTTGGTTGGCTGCTACTTCAAATTTACAATTTAGTTGGAAATTATGGACTAGCAATTATACTATTTACAATATTAATTAAGGTATTATTATTACCGCTTAATATTAAACAAACTAAATCCATGAAGGATATGCAACGCCTTCAGCCGGAGTTACAAAAGCTTAACAAAAAGTATAAAAATAATAAAGAAAAATTAAATGAAGAAACCTTAAAGTTGTACAAAACCTTTAAAGTAAACCCGGCAGGCGGCTGTTTACCGCTGTTACTCCAATTTCCAATTTTAATTGGTTTATATGGCACATTAAGAGCACCTGATGTTTGGGTATTTCCAAATGGGATCATTGAAACAATTGATATGTCCTTTTTATGGATGCAAAGTTTAAGCGTGCCGGATCCAATTTATGTATTGCCAATTTTAGCGGCAGTATTTACCTTTGTCACGCAGAAGTTTACAATGGCAGCATCACCAAATACTAATCCGGATGATCCCAATGCTAAAACACAAAAAATCATGCTCTATGCGATGCCATTGATGATTGGTTATATTTCGATATCGATGCCGGCAGGGGTAGCACTTTATTGGGTGGTCCAGAACATCTTTACTTTTGTTCAGCAATTTATTATGATGCAAATTCCAGAACCGGATATTTCCATTGAAGAAGCGGAGCGTCGGGTTCGTGAAGCGGAAGAAGAACGGAAAGCTGAATTAGCAGCTAAACGGGCTGCCGCTAATCCTAATACCTCTAAAAGCAGTAAAAAAGAGCAGAGTGACGAGCCGAAAAAACCGTTAACACGGCCAGCGTCAAATAAAAAAATACAAAGTTCAAAATCCTATCAGCCACCTGATGTACAGCGAAAAAAACCATCAGTAGAAATTCCCGAGCGCGACGCAGTTCAGGAAGAAGCTTATCAAAAAGCCAAACAACGTAATGATAACAAGTAAAATGATGACAAAAAGCTAAGGAGAGGGAAAATGAATAAGACAGTAACGGGTACTGGTAAAACCGTAGAAGATGCTATTAACCATGGTTTGCAACAACTTGGTGTAACAAAAGAACAAGTTGAAACAAAAGTATTGCAAGTACCGGACAGTGGATTAATGAAGCTTTTTGGGAAAAAAGAAGCCATCGTTGAGGTAGCACTGATAAATAATCCCGAACAACGGGCCCTGGATTTTTTAAATGATGTTCTTAATGCCATGAAAATTCATTGTAAAATCCATACCCGTCTCGAGGATAAAGTATTATTCATTGATCTGGAAGGTAATGATATGGGCGTCTTAATTGGGCGTCGTGGTCAAACGCTGGATTCTCTCCAGTATTTAGTTAGTTTAGTCATCAATCGACAGCATGAAGAATATGTTCGGGTGATTCTGGATACCGAAAACTACCGGGCTAAGCGGGAAAAGACACTGGAAGATCTGGGTGAGAAAATGGCTAATAAAGCAGTATATTATCATAAAAAAATGCTGCTAGAACCGATGAATCCTTCAGAACGACGTGTCATCCATGCAAAACTTCAAAATCACGATAAGGTATTTACCTTTAGTGAAGGCGAAGAACCCTATCGCCGGGTTGTTATCCAATTAAAAGACAAAAATTAAGGATCTAAAGAACGTTTAGAAATAATCAGGCACTTTGCAAGTTAGCTTAAGAGTTAATTGTGAAGTGCTTTTTTAATACTTGTTATCCTTTGGCTTTTATTATATTATAATAGATTAGGAAACGATTATTAAGACAGGAGAAAAAAGTGGAAGTCTTATTTCAAAGTGAAGATACCATTGCAGCGGTTGCTACCGGTATGGGTGGTGCTGGTATTGGTATTATTAGAATTAGCGGAGCCCAGGCCGTGGCACTTGGCAATGAGCTATTTGTCAATCCCCGGGGAAAAACCCTGGCAGCGGCTAAAAGTCATGAATTAGTTTACGGACGAATTGTCGATCCAGAAACAAAAAAAGATATTGATGAGGTGCTCATTTCAAAAATGAAAGCGCCCCACTCCTATACGGCCGAAGATGTGGTAGAAATTAATTGTCATGGGGGAATTGTCCCGATGCGCAAAATATTAAAACTGGTCATTGCTTCTGGCGCACGGTTGGCAGAACCCGGGGAATTTACCAAGCGGGCTTTTTTAAATGGACGAATGGATCTGACTCAGGCCGAAGCTGTTATTGATATCATCAATGCTAAAACCGAAAAAAGTCTGGAGTATTCGGTGGCCCAATTAGAAGGACGGCTCGCTCAAAAATTAGAAGCGCTGGATGCAACCTTGGTTGAGATTCTATCTCATATGGAAGTTAACATTGATTATCCTGAATACGATATTGAAGAAATCTCCTATGATTTTGTGAGTAACCAGATCCGATTGCTGTTAACCAAGATAAAAGAAATCCTGATGGTGGCAGAAACGGGGAAAATTTATCGTGAAGGTATCACCACCGCGATTCTGGGCGAGCCTAATGTCGGAAAATCATCCTTATTAAATACCTTATTAATGGAAAACAAAGCGATCGTCACCGACATACCGGGAACAACCCGGGATACCATTGAAGAATATATTAATATTGAAGGGGTTCCCTTTAAAATTATCGATACTGCCGGGATCAGAGAAACGAATAATCTGGTCGAAAAAATCGGGGTGGAAAAATCCAAAGCCCTTTTAAACCAAACGAATCTGGTGATCTTTATGCGTGATATCTCAAAGGAAATGTCCGCCGGCGAAAAGGAATTAATCGAGTTACTTAAAAACCGCAAAACCATTTATATTGCCAACAAGACCGACACCATCACCGAAACCGCGCTCGAGATACTAGCGCCCTGGATTCCAATGTCGCTACTGGAAGAACAGGGGATCAAAACGCTGCGCCAGAAAATGCTGGATATGGTTTTTGAAGGAAGTGTCAATCAGGATGCCGATTACCTGATTAGCAATACCCGGCACATTCAATTGTTGGAAACAACAAAAAATAGTCTGGAAAATGCCATCACAACAATGGCCAGTCAAATGCCTCTGGAACTCGTCAGTATTGACGTCATGGAGGCCTTAGAGGCGCTTCGGGGAATTACCGGCAAGGCTGTTGGGATGGATATCATCGAGCAGATTTTTAAAAATTTTTGCATTGGAAAGTAGAGGAAGTAGTATGACATATCCAGGAGGAGATTACGACATTGTCGTCATTGGTGCTGGCCACGCGGGTGTTGAAGCAGCACTTGCTAGTGCCCGAATTGGACAAAAAACCCTGTTACTCACGATCAATCTGGATTCAGTAGCGATGATGCCCTGCAATCCGTCCATTGGCGGCACCGGAAAAGGACATCTGGTTAGAGAGATTGATGCCCTTGGCGGCGAAATGGGTAAGACCATTGATGCAACGATGATTCAGTGCAAGATGTTAAATACCGCCAAAGGCCCGGCTGTTCATTCGCTGCGGGCGCAGGCCGACAAAAAAGCCTACCAGTTCCGGATGAAAGAAGTGATTGAGAACCAGGTGAACCTACTTTTAAAACAACAGGAAGCGACTGAGATTATTGTAAAAGACGGGAAGATTACCGGTGTGATGGTTAACACCGGAGCTATTTACAACGCTCGGGCAGTAATTATCTGTAGCGGAACCTATTTAAAGGGACGCATTATCATTGGCGATGTAAAGTATGATAGTGGACCCAACGGATTATTTCCAGCCATGTATTTATCGGACAGCCTCGAAAAAAATGGTATCGCGCTGCAGCGCTTTAAAACGGGTACGCCAGCCCGGGTCGATGCGAAAACCCTGGATTACACCAAAATGATTATCCAGGAGGGGGATGCTCACATTGTTCCTTTTTCTTTTGAAACGGAAAAAATTGAAATTGATCAGGTACCCTGTTACCTGACCTATACAAACGCAGAAACCCATGATATTATCAATGCCAATATTGAACGATCACCACTGTATACTGGTGACGTGGTGGGTATTGGTCCCCGTTATTGCCCTTCCATTGAAACCAAGGTGATGCGCTTTCACGATAAAGAGCGGCATCAGATTTTTATGGAGCCGGAAGGTCTTAACACCAACGAGATCTACGTTCAGGGGATGTCGTCCTGTTTGCCGGAAGAGGTTCAAATTGCCCTATACCGAACGGTGCCGGGAATGGAAGCGGTAGAGTTTATGCGTTCGGCTTATGCCATTGAATATGACTGTATTCATCCGACTCGATTAAAGGCCTCTCTGGAGTCCAAGGAGGTAACGGGGTTATTTTTTGCCGGCCAGATTAATGGCACCTCCGGTTACGAAGAAGCGGCTGCTCAGGGGCTGATTGCTGGCATTAACGCGTCACTCTATTTACGGGGTGAACAACCAGTGATTATTGATCGATCTGAAGGTTACATCGGGGTGCTAATCGATGATATTATAACAAAAGGGATTGACGAACCCTATCGAATGATGACATCCCGGGCTGAATACCGATTATTGTTAAGGCAGGATAACGCCGATCTGCGGCTAACCGAGATCGGCTATCGGGTGGGGTTGATTGCCGAAGCCCGTTATCAAAGATTTCTGGAGAAAAAGGAACAAATAAAACAGGAGATCGTGCGCTTAAGTCAGGTTGTTGTTAAGCCTAATCAGGAAAACAACGCGATGCTTAAATCTTTTGGCAGCTCAGAGATTGAGCATGGTTTACCAATCGGGGAGCTACTCAGGCGACCGGAAATTAAATACCTGCAAACGGAGGTCTTTGATCCAGAACGACCGGCCCTTCACTGGAGCGTGGTGGAACAGGTTGAGGTACAGATTAAATATGAAGGCTATATCAAAAAACAATTACAGCAGGTGGAGCAATTTAAAAAGCTCGAACACAAATTGATTCCCCAGGCGCTTGATTACGCAAAAATAGGGGGACTCCGGATTGAGGCGGCCGAAAAGCTTCAGGAAATAAAACCATTGTCGATCGGTCAGGCATCTCGAATTTCTGGTGTGTCACCAGCGGATATTTCGGTTTTATTAATCGCGCTGGAGCAACGCCGGAGAAATTCAGATAAAGAGGGAACAGATCATGAATAATCGTATCGAGAAATTAATTAATCTGGGTAAAGAAGTTGAAATTACCATTAACGAAAAACAGGGAGAAAAGCTGATCGCTTATATGGATCAGCTTCTGGAAAAGAACAAACACATCAATTTGACTCGGATAACTGATGAAGATGAGTTCATTAAGCTTCATTTACTTGATTCCCTGACCTTGCTTAAGCTAATCAAAGATCCTCAGGCGAGCATCCTTGATGTCGGAACCGGCGGCGGTTTTCCCGGAATTCCTTTGGCGATATTATTAGCGGGCGCCCAGATTACCCTGATGGATTCCACTAAAAAGAAACTCAATGTGGTTTCGTCCATTGCCACGGAGTTAGATATAAAAAATGTACAAGTCCTTCATGGCAGGGCGGAAGAATTGGGGCAGGACAGTAACTATCGAGAAAAGTATGGGGTTGTCACATCCCGGGCAGTTGCCAACCTGACCCTGCTTTCTGAATATTGTTTACCACTGACTAAGGTCGGCGGACAGTTTTTATCGATGAAAGGGCGCGACTACCAGGAAGAGTTGGAGGCGGCCAGAAAGCCAATTGCCGTTTTAGGTGGAAAAATAGTTGAAATCGAAAAAGGTTTATTACTGCAAAGCGATTATGTTCATGTTATAATGAATGTGGAAAAAATTAAATCAACACCCGATCTTTTTCCGCGAATGAATGGCAAGATTAAAAAGGAAGCCTTTCCCGTTTAAATTAAAATTGCAAGAAGAAATAAAGGCTTTTATGATACTATTTGATCGGGTTTTTAAGCGATGTTTCACGTGAAACATCGCTTAAACATGAAATATACAGAGGATTAGTTTTCCTCATGTTTCACGTGAAACATGAGGCCCGTAATAATTAACAGTATCAGAACTAAACGAGCCAGATTGCTTATGGTCGTTTTGCAAGGATAGTGCGAGTGATTAAATTTAAGGAGTAGAGTATGGCGAAAATCGTGGCAGTATTTAATCAAAAAGGTGGGGTTGGAAAAACCACCACCAATATCAACTTAACCACTGCCCTCAGTTTAGAAGGATACCGGATCCTGGTTATTGACATCGACCCCCAGGGCAATACCAGCAGCGGATTCGGAATTGAAAAGAATAATCTAAAAAAAAGCGTTTATAATGGCATTATCCATGGTGACGACCTGAAAGAGATTATTTTGACTACTTCTTACGAGAATCTTCATATTCTTCCATCCCATCCCGATCTGGCTGGGGCTGAAATTGAATTGACAAACATGCCACAACGAGAATTGCGCCTCAAAAATAGCATTGAGAATGTCAAACCATTCTATGATTATATATTTATTGACTGCCCGCCGTCACTCGGATTATTAACGATTAATGCGCTGGCGATGACAAATACGGTACTAATCCCGATTCAGTGTGAGTTTTATGCCTTAGAAGGAGTAAGTCAACTGATGAATACCATCAGTCTGGTCAAACAGGGACTCAATCCTCAACTGGAAATTGAGGGTGTTCTGATGACCATGTTCGATAGCCGGACGAACTTATCAAACCAGGTTGTCGATGAGGTTGTTGATTATTTCAAGGATAAGGTTTATGAAACGATGATTCCCAGAAATATACGGCTAGCAGAAGCACCCAGTTACGGGCAGACTATTTTTGAATATGCCAACGCTTCAAAGGGATCAAAAGCATATCTTGCCCTTGCAAAAGAGTTCATACAGAGACAGGAGTAATTATGGGAAAAAATACAGGTTTAGGAAAAGGTTTGAGAGCGTTGTTTCCTGAAGAAGCGATGGTTACTTCACAAGAAGATGAGGTTTTGGCGGTTGATCTTGAGAAGCTTGTTTTTTATGTGAAAACAAATAATCTTAAGCCAAATCCGAAACAACCGCGAAAAACCTTTGATCGCAATAAATTGGAAGAATTGGGTGCTTCAATCAAAGAACATGGCATCGTCCAGCCGCTGGTGGTTAAACCTGAAGCAAAAGGTTATACCATTATTGCAGGAGAACGACGCTGGCGCGCGGCAAACATGATTGGCTTGAAAGAGGTTCCGGTAATCGTAAAAGACTTGCCCCCGGAAGAAGTGCTGGAAATTGCCATTATTGAAAATGTGCAGCGGGAAAACCTGAATAGCATGGAAGAAGCGATGGCTTTTGTGGCACTGATGGAAAACTTCAATCTAACTCAGGGTGAAATTGGCATAAGAATCGGAAAAAGCCGAACAGCCATTGCCAACACGCTCAGACTTTTAAAACTGCCTAAAATAATTCAGGAGCAGTTAGCTCAGGGTGAGATTACATCGGGCCATGCCCGAGCCATTCTGATTTTGGATGATCCGGAAAAAATGATCATCTTTGCGAATGAGATCATTGAAAAGGGAATGAGTGTCCGGGAAGCAGAAAACCGCATAAAAAAAATGCAGGCAGAAGGTTTGGCAAAACCGTTGCAGAAGAAAAAAGAAGATAATAAGGGATATATCATCGAAATTCAGGATGCTTTAGAGAAAAAATTCGAGACTAAAGTTCATTTGAGCAGCCGCGGTAAAAAAGGGAAAATTGAGTTTGTCTATTCGTCACTGGAAGAATTGGATCGTCTGCTCGAACAATTGGGATATGAAAAAACAAACTAAAACCCGTCAAATTATGACAATTCAATTATGAAATGGAGAAAATAATGAATCAAATCAAAAGAAAGAGGCGATTGTCGGCGTTAGAAGCCGCAGTATTGGGAAATATCCTCTATATTGTGATTGTTCTGATATTTAAAAATGTCTTTGATCAACTCAGGTCAAGTGATTTTAACTATTTATTTAATGGCGTTCAATTGCTAACCATTGGGATGTTTTGGATAATCTTGTTTGCCATCAGTTTTAAAAACATCAGTGGAAATGAAAAACCAAGGGCACTTAAATATGTAGTTTACAGTTTGATACCAATTATTGTTTTAACGGTCACATTAACCGTTGTTGCCACTATGAATCCAGGACAGGACACCAATAGTATCTGGAATCAATTTGCCTTTATTGCCGCACCGACGATCTTTTGGTATTTGCCATATGGGTTAATTTATCAACTGATTGGCAGTGAAATATCAATCTTTATCCTGTTCGGAATCGCCTTAATTCTGACAATTGTATTTCAGCTCTTTGGTATTATTTTAGGACGAATCATCGGCCGAAAATATCGGGAAGAGACGAGAGCGGAAGATCAGCGGGATTTGGAGTTTGAAGCAGAAGCAAAGAAAGACAAGAGAAAACCCCGGCGAAAATCAAAAATGCCGAAACGGGAAAGTATTGGTCTGGATGGACTTTCTAATGAACAGATCAATGAAGGTTTCACACCTAAGGATACCGAAACAATGAGCATGACAGGGGTAATCATTGAAGAAAATTATGTTGCACCAGAACGAATTAATTACCGAAAACCACGTCGAGAGAGGTCCGAATCCGGTCTTTTCGAGAGTGTTGACGCCACTGGGGAAGAAAAACGCTTTAACGCTGAAAAAGTTCCGCCAATGTTTGAAACGGATATTAAGCCAGCGGCGATACCGGAAATAGCAGCAGCTAAGGCTGCTAGCAAGGCGCAGTCGGATTCGGTCGATCAATGGAACCAATCGAATCGCATTGAACGGGATGATTTAAACAAAGGTATAAATCAGCATGAAGAAACAGACGATAAGTCGTTTTTAAAAGAAACCAGCGCAGTGCGGATTATTAATGAAGAAGATATTGAAGAATATTACAGGAATAAAAAATGAGTTTATCATCATTAACATCACTTGATTTTATTTGCATCCTGATTTGCTTGCTTTCAGGAATCGCAGGATACAAACGAGGTGCAATAAATACCCTGATTAGTTTCGGGGGATTTATTGCATCTTTTGTAATAGCCTGGATTTTTTCACCACTGCTGGCAGACTGGCTGATTCAGTCAGGCGTACTTAATGGCCTGTTTGAAACCATAAATGTGGAAGCTGTTTCGCAGTCGCTGATCGATCTTGGGGCCCAGCAAAGTGGCTTAACCACCTCGCTGTTGGGAGACGCGCTCATAAGCGGTGGCCAATCGGTAGTGGACCAGAGCCTAACCGCGATAGCGGGGTTGATTAGGCATGGGATTGCTCAAAGCATCAGTTTTGGAATCATTGTTTTGGGGGTCACTGTTTTATGTTGGATCCTGCAGATTATTTTTCTCGGGATCACCAAAATGCCTGTCATTGGAACAATCAATCGTCTGGCGGGAACGCTCCTTGGGCTGATTTTAGGGGGCTCAATCATCACCGTTATGCTTTGGGTCTTTTCAGCAATCAATCTTTCAACCGGCGGTGTCACAAATCTACCAACGGCCGAGAATAGCAGTCTGATTCAAATAGTGGCACCAATTGTGCGTAGCTATATCGGAATTCAATAGGAGATAATAATGGAGTCTTTAACAGCAAGTTTTTCATCTTATTTAAGCCAAATCGATTTTTCGAATCTTTTACAAAAAACTCTGGTTTCGGTAATTGTGCTGATTGCTGTAGTGATCAGCCTAAAAATAACCTATGGCGTGGTCAATCGGGTTTTTGACTCTGAAAAGCTTGGTCTTGAACCCCGGGATATCCGTCGAATCACGACCTTAAACCATGTTACAAAAGCCGCCATTAGAGCCGGCGTCTGGACCCTGGCGAGCTTGATTATCCTGGGTCAGTTTATTAATGTAGGTTCACTACTGGCAGTAGCTGGAGTCGGAACGCTGGCCATTGGTTTTGGTGCCCAGGGTATTGTCGAAGATGTAATGAGCGGCTTTGTGATTGTCTTTGAAAATCAATTCAGTGTCGGCGATTATGTGATCATCGATGAGACACACTATGGGATCGTGGAGAGTATTGGCATCCGCACCACCAGTGTCCGGGAATTTGATGGCGGGCTCTTTATTATTCATAACGGAAAAATTGACCGCTTAATAAATTTTTCCAAGGGATATGTAAAAGCCATTGTCGATGTGGGTTTTGCTTATGAGGAAGACATTAACAAGGTGAAGGAAATATTGGAAGAAATATGTACGGATCTTCATGAGAATCATCAGGATCTGTTTAAAATACGACCAGAAATACTGGGTGTAACCCGACTGGATCCATCGGCAGTTAATATTCGTGTCGTTTGCGATGAGGACGCCTCATCTAAATTTATGGCTGAAAATACCCTAAGACAGCGCATCAAAGAAGTTTTTGATGAAAGAGGGATCGAAATACCTTATAATAAAACCGTTATTTACAATCGCGAAGCAATTAAAAAAATGCATGAAAAAAGCTGAGGTGAAACATGGAAACAAAGATTTATGAACTTGGGGATCGGGTTGAAATGAAAAAAAAGCACCCCTGTGGGAGTTTCCAGTGGGAAATCATCCGGATGGGGGCGGATATCAAGATTAAGTGTCTTGGTTGTGGCCATATTGTTATGCTACCGCGCTCCAAGTTTAACAAGCAGATAAAAAAAGTTGTGATCAATGAGGACAAGGTAGAAAAATGAAAACTTATTTTATGACCCATTGGAATGGTGCAGAAACGTACTTTGAAAAAAATCTAAAATCGACATACTATTTTTGTCTGGCATTTTTTGGAATAATGATTATTTTAAATACCCTGCTATTTCTAAATGATCCCGGATTGAGTCAAAGTTATTTTAAAGAATTGCAGTCTTTATTCAATCAAAAGGAATTTCTTAACAGCACTGGCGTCGAATTATGGTTTGGAATTTTCTTTAATAACGTCATCGCCAGTGGGATCAGCATCCTTTTGGGAATGATTCCTTTTTTGTTTTTACCAATGTTTTCATTGGCCTCCAATGCCATCGTGATCGGGCTTATTGGCGCCGTCTATCAAACAAACGGCTTTGGTTGGTTTGTCTTTTTAGTTGGTATTTTACCACATGGGATTATTGAGATCCCGGCACTGATCCTTGGGGTGACATTGGGGGTTAATATCTGCTTTAAGTTAGTTAAGGCAATTCTAAAAAGAAGTATTAAAGGTGAATTGAAACAGGCATTTATAGGATGTTTGCGTATTTACGTATTATGGGTCATCCCACTCTTCTTCGTTGCTGCATTTATTGAAACATTTTTGACGCCAATTCTTTTTAATGTCGTTCTGCCGGCGTGAATAAAATATTAAAACAAAACACTTGCATGAATTGAAAGATATGATATAATTAAAAGCTGTAATCCTTGCTTGCTGGAAAAGTGAGCCATAGTCCATGAGGAGGTGAAATGGAATGAGAAAGTACGAAACATTATTTGTTTTAAAACCGGATCTTGAAAAAGAAGCGATTGAAGAATTAGTTGGCAAAGTAAAAGCTGTTATTGAAGCGGCTGGAGAAATTGAAAAAGTCGATGAATGGGGCAAAAGAAAATTAGCCTACGAAATTGCTAAAAAGTATCAAGAAGGCTTCTACGTATTAATCGACTTCAAAGCTGAGAACTCAGTGCTTGATGCATTGGATCATTTATACAAAATAAACGAACAGTTTATTCGAAGTATTGTAATTAAAAAAGAGAAATAGGGGGCAATTCTGTGAATAAAGTAATTTTACTAGGAAGACTAACCCGAGATCCTGAGATGAAAAACACCACCACAGGTAAAGCAGTTACCCGATTTAGTCTCGCTGTCGATCGTCGCTTTAAAAACAAAGACGGTCAAAAAGAAGCCGACTTTATTAACATTGTGGTATGGGGAAAACAGGCAGAATTTGCGGCGCAATATCTGACTAAAGGAAGCCAAATCAGTTTATCTGGACGACTAGAAGCAAGAAGTTACGAAGCACAGGATGGTCAACGACGCTATATCACAGAAGTTGTTGCAGATGAGATTAATTTCGTGTCTTCCGGCCAGAAATCTTCTAACGCCGGCGCCGGTTTCCAACAAACTTCGGCGCCACAAAGCGCAAATAATAATAATATGTCAGTAATGGGATTAGATGAAGACTTTCATTTAATGGCCGATGATGACGATATACCTTTTTAAGATAGGAGGAAAAATTTAATGCCAAAACCATTTAAAAAGCGAAGAAAAGTTTGTGAGTTCTGCGAACGAAAAGTAGAAAATGTTGATTATAAAGATGTAATCACACTGAAGAAATTCGTTTCCGAACGTGGTAAAATTCTACCAAGACGAGCCACTGGGACCTGTGCTAAACATCAGAGAAAGGTAACTGAAGCGATTAAACGTGCGCGAAACGTTGCCCTTTTACCATATAGCTCAAATAACTAGAAATTTTAAAGCTGTTTGTTTCAGGAAGGTCCTGAAACAAACAGCTTTTTGCATGTTATCGAGGATAAACGGGCCCACAAAAGAGCGAATCATTTGGGAAATCGATTATTCCGATAGCCAAAACGATAAAATACCAAAAACCGCATTCTTGAGAATTTCGGGATAAACACGCACAAAAATAATGGGCATTTTCTTTTATTGTGATATAATGGTTTGGTAACTTTTTACGCATAAATAAACTGCGTATGTGAACAGTTAAGTTGCCAATTTGGAGGATTAATGAAAACACGCGGAATAACAGAAGGTGCGATATTTTGTGCACTGGGAGTCATGCTTACTTTAATCAGCTATTATCTGCCGTTCTTTATACTATTAGTATGTTTCATACCGGTACCAATGGTAATTTTGGGGAAACGCCAGGGTTTGAAGGTCAGTATTCTTTCTAGCGTCGCGGCCACCATTCTAATCGGTCTGTTTTTAGGACCCCTCAATGGGATTTCCTTTGGGGCCCTGATGCTCTTTGTCGGGTGCAGTTTAGGATTTGCATATCATCGTGATTTAGCGCCATTAAAAAAAGTCGTTATCGGCGTTATTGGTTTTTTGATTTTACTGATCGCGGTGGTTGTCGGTTATGAGTTTGTGATGGGGATCAGTTTTACCGATCTGCTGTTTCAGACCCTGGAGCAGAGTACCCGTGAGGTGATAACGTTTTATGAGAGCACCAATTTAATCGATGCCGAACAAGTATCAATCGCTAAAGATGACATGGCAATGAATATTGAAATGATGAAACTGGCACTGCCTAGCACATTTCTGTTAATGCCAGTTGTTTTTGGAATGATAAATGTTTTAGTTTCGGACATGATCTTAAAACGAATTGGTTATTCGGTAAAAACCTTTAAACCGCTGAGCCAATGGGAAATGCCGGTCACACTCAAATATTTTCTGATGGTAATCTTACTGGGTGATTTTATTATCAGTCTATTTCAGGTAACCAGTATTCCGCTCATTTACATTGTGACCGTCATGAATTTTACAAATATTATTTTTTTTGTGATGGGTATTGCGCTTATTTTTAACTACCTGGATTACAAAAAAATGAAAAATACAGGGGTGAAGGTTTTAGTCGTTCTGCTCAGTTTTTTGCTCAGCTCAGTTATTACCATTGTCGGAGTGGCTGATACTTACATCGGAATTCGCCAGATTTATCGAAGGGAGTCCCAGATAAAATGAAAGAATCGAAGAAAGGTGTTGTCCGGTTTGCTATTGCGGCCGAGTTGCTTGTTTCGGTCATTCTTGGCTTTTATAATATCTATTGGGGTATTGCCGGAGTGGCGATCTTTGTGATCCTGATTATTTATTATACCAAAAACATTAATATTGATGAGATTAAGATCGATAAGGCGATCGATGAAATATACGGCGATCTGGATAAGATCAATCAGGAGCGGATGTATGAAATGCCCATCGCCATGACCATTGTCGATAATGAGGGGATGATTTATTGGTATAATCAGGCTTTTGGAAAGGCCTTTAAGAAAGAGAAAGAAGGCTTGTTCAAAAAAAACATCGTCAACGAGTTGGATTTTAATCTGGCCGAAGCGGTTAAAGCGGATGAATTTACCTTTCATCATGAAGAGCGGGATTATGGGGTGGTCACCAACGCCTTTTCAGATAAGGTGCACAGTTTTGAGTTGCTCCATTTTTTTGATATCACCGAACAGAGTAAGCAACGCCAACTGTATCGAAAAAATTCGCCCTTGTTTTGCTATATTGTCATCGACAATTATGATGATATCATTGAACAAATCCCCAGTCATAAACGCTCGGCGATTTTGGGACAGGTGGATCTTAAGTTAAACGAATGGGCCAAGCAGCTTGGCAGTGCCATTATCAAGTATGAAAGTGATCGCTATTTAATGATTTTTGAGCGGGGCAAAATCTGTGCGCTGCAAAAAGAAACCTTTAAAATATTAGATGAGATTCGGGAAATTGAAAACGATGAAAAAATTCCGATAACCCTCAGTATTGGTATTGGAATCTCGGAGAGCATTCTGGGAATTGTCGAATCCCAGGAATTATCCAAGTCGGCACTCGATATTGCCCTGGCCCGGGGTGGTGATCAGGCGGTGGTTCGGCAAGATGAAAAAATGTCATTTTACGGCGGCAAAACTGAAGCCACCGAAAAAAGAACCAAGGTCAAGGCCCGGGTTAAGGCCCATGGTCTGAAAGAGCTGATTAAAGAAGCCGATCACGTTTTGCTAATGGGGCATCAGAATCCGGATATGGATTGTCTGGGCTCAGCGGTAGGTTTGCTGGGAGCCTGTAAATCTCTGGGTAAAGAAGGAAAAATAGTCGTTCGCGAAATTAACTACTCGATTAAATCACTTTTTGACTATTTACTGGAAAACGAAGCCTATCAGGATGCGTTTATCACTCCTAAAGAAGCAGAAAACTATGCGACTAAAAACACCTTACTGATCATCGTTGATACCCAAACGGTGAATTATCTGGAAATGCCAGGTCTCGTCGATCAGATCCCTAAGATTGTCGTTATCGATCATCATCGGCGATCCGGGAAGGCAATTAAGGAAACCTTGCTGAACTATACCGAAACCTATGCTTCATCGACTTGTGAGTTGGTAACAGAGCTACTCCAGTATTTTGATGAGAAGAATCATCTGACGGTCATTGAGGCCAACGCGCTGATGGCAGGGATTTGTATGGATACCAAAATGTTTACCATGAAAACCGGGGTGCGAACCTTTGAAGCGGCATCCTATTTAAAACGAAAAGGCGCGGATACGATTATCAGTAAGATCCTGCTGCAGGATGACTTAACGACGTATACGGCAAAGTCGGATGCGGTCAAAAATGCTAAAATATACTTTGATAACATTGCCATTTCAACTTTTGAAAACAATACTGATTATGGCAAGGTTATCGCTGCCCAGGCAGCCGATGAACTGCTAAACATCAAAGGGATTGTGGCTTCCTTTATTATTTTAAAAAATGATGAAGGTTTGGCCATCAGCGCCCGTTCGATGGGCGAAGTCAATGTACAGGTAATCTTGGAAACACTCGGCGGCGGCGGGCATTTAGCCATTGCCGGAGCGCAATTCCCGGGGGAAAATAATCTTGAAACCGGAAAAGAGCTACTACTCACCGCCATTAAAGAATATAAGAAGGAGAATGGATCATGAAAGTAATATTATTAGAAAATGTAAAAAATGTTGGAAATAAAGGTGATATTGTTGAAGTTAAAGATGGCTATGGTCGAAACTTCCTGATTAAAACCGGCAAGGGTATTATTGGCAATAAGGAAAACATTGCCATGGCGGAACAAAACAAGGCGGATGAAGCGAATAAGGTTGAAACGGAGCGACTGGCAGCGGTTGAGTTGGCAAAAACAATTGATCAAACAGAAATTACCATTACCGAACGGGCCGGAGAAGATGGCAAGCTGTTTGGATCGGTTACCAGTAAAGATATTACCGAAGCGCTGGAAAAGCAAAAGGACATCAAGGTTGATAAACGTAAGATTGAACTGGAGATGCCACTGCGAAATGTGGGCCGCGCTGAGGTTAAAATTAAAACCTATCAGGGTGTCATGGGAAAACTGACCGTTATTATCAAAGGCGAAGCCTAGGAGACTAAGTGGTGAAAAATGCCAAAGTCCCACCACATAATTTAGAAGCGGAGCAGTCTGTTTTAGGCGCCATCCTGATGGATGAGTCTAATATTGCCCGGGCTGAAGAGTTGTTATCGCCCCATGACTTTTATCGGGGGGCCCATAAAGAGATTTATGAAGCGATGCTTGATCTGCACAACGAACGAAAACCCATCGATACCGTCACGCTGATCAACTCGCTTAGGAACCGCGGAGTGCTGGAAAAAATTGGCGGCGTTGGTTATCTTAGTGAGCTTATTGAGATGGTGCCAATTAATCGAAACTATCTGGAATACTGCCAGATCGTTCATGAAAAGGCGGTGATTCGAAATCTTATCCAAACCGCGACTCAAATTCTGGAAGACAGTTATGGTCAGTACGAAAATATCGGGGATGTGATTGACCGGGCCGAACAGGAAATTTTCAAGGTTTCTCAGGGACGACGAACCGGTGATTTTCAAAGTATTCAAGAAACCCTCAGCACCACTCTGGCTCAAATAGAAGCCATTGAAAGTAAAAAAGGCAAGCTCACCGGCATCGAAACGGGCTTTACCGAGCTTAATCATATCACCTCCGGCTTACAACCGTCGGATCTGATTATTGTGGCGGCCCGGCCATCGATGGGGAAAACCGCCTTTGCATTGAATATTGCCCAAAATGCTGCCGTCAAAGATAATCGGTCGGTGGCTATTTTCAGCCTGGAAATGTCCAAAGAGCAGTTGGTTCAACGGATGCTTTGCGCGGCCTCATTGGTGGACAGCAATAACGTCCGTACCGGTAACCTGAGTAAGGAAGACTGGGAGCGGATGGTGGTTGGTTATAATACCCTCTACGGGGCCAGCATTTTTATTGATGACACCCCGGGGATCACGGTTTCGGAGGTTCGCTCCAAATGTCGACGGCTAAAAACCGAGAAATCCCTGGATCTGATTGTGATTGACTACCTGCAGCTAATGAGCGGCGGCAACCGTAGTGAAAATCGGCAAAATGAAATCTCCGAAATGTCCCGGGGTCTTAAAGCCCTGGCCCGGGAAATGGAAGCTCCCGTGATTGCGCTGTCTCAGCTTAGTCGTGCGCCGGATGCAAGGACCGATCATCACCCGGTGATGTCGGATCTGCGTGAATCGGGTTCGATCGAGCAGGATGCCGATGTAATCATGCTCTTGTACCGGGAATTCTATTATGATCAAAACCCGGAGCTCAAAAATTTATCAGAATTAATCATTGCCAAGCAACGTAATGGTCCCGTCGGAACCATTCGTTTGGCATGGATTCCCGAATATACAAAATTCAACGATCTGGCGCCAGGTTACAATGATGACTACGGCCCAGATGCGTTTGCATAAAGGAAGAACAACATGAAATATGATGTGATAATCATCGGAGCGGGACCTAGCGGTATTTTTGCGGCCATGGAACTGGCGAAGAAAAATAAAGCCCTTAAGATCCTGATGTTAGAAAAAGGCAATTCCATTGAAAAACGGATTTGTCCGAAACGCCAGACCAATGTCTGTATTGGCTGCAAGCCCTGTAATATTACCACCGGTTTTGCTGGCGCCGGAGCCTATTCGGATGGCAAGCTGTCGCTTTCACCCGATGTTGGTGGTGAATTGCCAGAATATATCGGCTATAATGCGACGGTCGATCTGATTAAGTATGTCGATGATCTCTACATCGAATTTGGTGCCGACAAACGGGTTCATGGGTTGGATAATCCCGAAAAAATCCGCGATATCCGCACCAAAGCGATCCAGAGCAATTTAAAACTGATTGAATGTCCGGTCCGTCATATGGGCACCGAGGTCGGTTACACCATTTACCAGCGGATTCAAAACTACTTAATTAATGATCTGGGCATTGAAATAAAATTTCGGACTGCGGTGCAAAGTCTGGTGGTCGAAGACAACACGGTTGTTGGGGTTGTGGCCAAGGGTGAAACCTACAGGGCCGATAAGGTGCTCGTGGCGGTCGGTCGGGATGGTTCCGAATGGTTTACTTCGATGTGTGAATCTTACAAGGTTGAAACAAAGGTCGGGAAAATCGATATCGGGATTCGGTTAGAAACCCGAAACGAGGTCATGCAGGAAATTAATGATGCCCTTTACGAAGGTAAGCTGGTCTATTATACCCCTACTTTTGATGACAGTGTCCGAACCTTTTGTTCAAACCCCGGCGGCGTGGTTTCGACTGAATACTATGATAACCAGTTGGCAGTGGTCAATGGCCACAGCTATAAATCCGATAAGTTAAAAACGAACAACACCAATTTTGCGCTGCTTGTTTCTAAAAGCTTTACGGAACCCTTTAGGGAAGCGGTGGCTTATGGCAAGCATATTGCCAGCCTGGGAAACATGCTTACCGGCAACAAGATCATGGTTCAGCGTTACGGTGATTTCTTAAGAGGTCGGCGCACCACTCAGGAACGGCTGATGCGTAATAACATCCAGCCGACCTTAATTGATGCGGTGCCCGGGGATCTTTGCTTAGTCTTGCCCTACCGGATTATGAAGGACATTGATGAAATGATTCAGGCCCTGGATCATGTGTCACCTGGTTTAGCCAGTGACGAAACCCTGCTTTACGGGGTGGAGGTTAAGTTTTATTCCAATAAGGTAACGGTCGATAAAAACTTTCAGTCCAGCATTAAGAATCTCTACGTGCTGGGTGATGGTGCCGGGGTAACCAGGGGGTTGATGCAGGCATCCGCCAATGGGGTGTATGTGGCCAGAAACCTCTATAACGAATAGATGTCCGGAAAACTATATATTGTCGGTACTCCAATCGGGAATCTGGATGATATGAGCATCCGGGGATTAAGAGTCTTGCAGGAGGTTGATCTGATCGCTGCTGAAGATACGAGACATTCGATTAAGCTGCTTAATCACTTTGAAATTTCCAAAAAGATGGTGGCCTATCATCAACATAACGAACAACAGTCCAGTGAAGGCCTCATACAACTGTTAAAACAAGGCCAGGACATCGCCCTGATTTCCGATGCCGGGATGCCGCTGATCTCTGATCCGGGATCGGTGCTGGTAAAAAGCTGTGTTGAGAATGACATTGCGCTGGAAGTGGTTCCCGGCCCTAACGCCGGACTCTGCGGTCTGGTGCTGTCAGGACTTAATACCCGCTCTTTTTTGTTTCTCGGTTTTTTGGGCAAAGAAAATAAGGCCGTTAAAGAAGGCCTGAAACGAATCGAAGCATCGGAGTTTACCGTCGTCCTTTACGAATCCCCCCACCGGCTATTAAAAACCCTGGAAATTCTTGATCAGCAGGGTCTGGGTCACCGGCAGATGAGTATTTCAAGAGAAATTACCAAACGCTATGAGGAAACCCGCTATGGCACGATCAAGGAACACCTTCATTATTATCAGGAGCAGTCCCCCCGCGGGGAGTACGTGCTCTGTATTGAAGGCCGGACCGCCGATGAAGGCAACGCCGCAGCTGGACTGGAACTGGAAAGCCTGAGTCTCGAAGAACATCTGGAATATTATCTAAATACGGGCCTGCCGGAAAAAGAAGCCATGAAAGCCGTGGCCAAAGACCGCAATATTTCCAGGCGGGATGTTTATAATGCGGTTAAACGATAAAGCCCTTGAAAAAATCTGGAATTAAAGTATAATAGGGATAGCAATTAAAAAAGCAATAAAAAATTACGATGAAGAGAAGAGTAGGTGTGGGCACTGTGAAGAGCGAGCCGGGATGGTGAAAGCCGGTGACAGAAAAAGCATTGAAGATGGCCTCGGAGTAAGTTTGGGTGAATGTTTTAGCCTGGACCGCTTGACGCGATAAAACTGAAAGTTTAGATAACTTATGAAGGCATTATTTGTGAGAATAGTGCGAACTAAGGTGGTAACGCGAACCCTTCGCCCTTAACTGGACGGGGGGTTTTTTGTGGATTAAGCCATCAAATACGGAAGAATCAATAAAAGGAGAAGTTTATGACAGACAAAACATTTTATATTTCAACCCCCATTTATTATCCCAGTGGAAACCTGCATATCGGCCATACCTATACCACGGTGGCAGCGGATACAATTACCCGGTTTAAAAAACTGCAGGGCTATGATACCTATTTTTTAACCGGCACCGATGAACATGGCCAGAAAATTGAAAAAGTGGCCGAAGCCGCTGGAGTTGCGCCTCAGGCCTATGTCGATGGGATTGTCACCGGGATCAAAAACCTCTGGGAGACGATGAACATCAACTACGATCAGTTTATTCGAACGACCGATCCCGAGCATGAAAAAACGATTCAACGTATTTTTAAAAAGCTCTATGATCAGGGTGATATTTATAAATCCAACTATGAAGGTTGGTACTGTACGCCGTGCGAATCGTTCTGGACCGAAAGTCAATTAGTCGACGGGAATTGTCCGGACTGTGGACGGCCGGTGGAAAAAGCCTCGGAAGAAGCCTACTTCTTTAGAATGTCAAAATATGCCGATGGTCTGATGAAATATATTGACGATAACCCTCATTTCATTCAGCCCGAATCGCGAAAAAATGAGATGATCAATAACTTTATTAAACCCGGCTTGCAGGATTTATGCGTTTCCCGGACCTCCTTTACCTGGGGGGTACCGGTGGATTTTGATCCCGGACATGTCGTTTATGTGTGGATTGATGCCCTGCCCAACTACATCTCAGCCCTCGGTTACCTTAATGATAAACCCAACCTGATGGATCGGTACTGGCCGGCTGATGTTCATCTGGTCGGCAAAGATATTATCCGTTTCCATACCATTTACTGGCCAATTATCCTGATGGCATTAAAATTACCGCTACCCAAACAGGTTTATGGCCATGGTTGGATCCTTCTAAAAGGCGGCAAAATGTCCAAATCAGTGGGGAATGTGGTCGACCCGGTGGTACTTGTGGAAAAGTACGGCGTCGATGCCCTGCGCTACCATGTGCTTCGGGAAATGAGCTATGGTTCCGACGGCGTTTATAACGAAGACCTGCTAGTCAGCCATATCAATTCCGATCTGGCCAATGACCTCGGCAACCTGCTCAGCCGGACCCTGGCGATGACCGATAAATACTTTGGCGGTGTGATTCCCAAAGAACGGGAAAAAGCTGAAATCGACCGTGACCTGATTGAACTGGCCGAAAAAACCCCGGAGATTGTCAGTGCTTACATGGACAAACTGGATTTTAGCCGGGCCCTCGAAGAAACCTGGAAACTGATTTCCCGTTCCAATAAATATATTGATGAAACCCAACCCTGGATACTGGGAAAAACCCCGGAAAAACAAGCCCGACTGGCCCAGGTGATGTATAACCTGACCGAAGCGCTACGGATTGTCACGGTGCTGATTTCCGCGGCAATGCCGGAGACCGCCCAAAAAATCGGCGACCAGCTAAAATGTCCGGCGGATTGTTTAACCTGGGACAGCTTAAAGCATTTTGGGGGCTATCCCGAAGGCCTCAAAATTGAACGTTGCGACGCCCTGTTCCCGCGGATTGAGCTTGAAAAAAAGGAAGCAAAACCGGTCAAAGAAGCTGCGAAAGCCAAAAAAGAAAAGGATGCCGAAACGCAACAAGAACTGCCGGAGGGCCTGATCACCATCGACGACTTTGCCAAGGTGAAGTTGCGGGTGGCCGAAGTGGTGGCCTGTGAACCCCATCCCGATGCCGATCGATTACTGGTTTTACAGCTTTTGGTGGGTCAGGAAAAACGTCAGGTGGTATCCGGTATTGCCAAATATTATGCCCCGGAAGATCTGGTTGGAAAAACCGTCATTCTGGTGGCTAACTTAAAACCGGTCAACCTCCGGGGTCTGGAATCCAACGGGATGATTTTAGCCGCGACCAAGGGCAAAAAATTGTCATTGGTGACGGTCGATGGTATTCCCTCCGGCGGAAAAGTTTCATAATAATTAGAACGATTTGCTGGCTGGTTGAAAATGGTTGTAAGTCAACCAGCCGTGAAGCTTAGCGGCGCGTGGCTACAAACCAGGTAATACTGGTTGCGAATAAGGCCAGTGAAAGTAAAGCGGTAAGTATACTAGACGTTTGCCAAATCAGGATGGTTGACCAATTCGGCCCGATAAGTACAAGCAAAGCCCAGCAGATTAGAGTCACAATCAGACAGCTACCCGTTGCGATGATGTGCTTTTTTGTCATGGGCTGTCGCTTGGGCATTTTCTTTTGGCGTAAACCCCAAACAAAGAACAGCAGCGCCAAGAGCCCACAAATAATGGTGGCCGAGGACAAGGCGATGTCAAGAAACTGGGTTGCGTTTATTTGATAGGACTGAGCCAGATTACCCGCCAGGATATCCTTAACTTTTAACACTAAATTGAGGTTCGTATTTGTGCCATTGCTCAACAAGCAGATGGCGGTATTTTCGCTTGGCAGAAGGACCACTTGGGTGGCAAAATTGGGGTTGCCGCCAGCGTGCTCAATAATTGTTTGGTCGGAATTGACGGACCATCCCGCGGCATAAAACATGCCGTTGACATCCGAAACGGATTGGTCCCCCTGATGGGAGGTTTTAATAACCTTACGGAATATTTCGGGTATATCCGAAACAATCCCCATCTGGATGCCCATCCATCGGGCCATATCCTGGGTGCATGAGATGATGTAGCCGGCCGGTTTATTCCCGGTAAAATCCGGGGCATCATAGGGGGTCGTGATAAAGAAGCAAGAGCGGTAGCCCTGGGCTAATTGTCCGGTAGCTTGAGCAGCTTCTTTGTAAACATAGGTCTGGTTTAACCCTAACGGCTGAAACACTTGTTTTTTCATGTAGTCTTCATAGCGCTGACCGGATACGACCTCAATAACCAGACCCAAGACATCATAATTAACCGTTCCGTAATCATACTGCTCACCCGGATAAAATGACAGATTGGTATCGACGAGCATTGCGACGGTTTTTTTTAGCATATCCGGCGTATTGCCCTGGGGAATGTATTGACTGTGAAGGCGATTTGTTAAGCCGCTGGTATGGTGTAAAAAGGTATTAAGGGTGACACCTTGCATATCAACGGGTTTCCCCTGATAGTTTAAGGTAAACCAGGGTAAATATTTTTGGATCGGGTCATTCATTGACAGTAGCCCTTGTTCTTCCATTAGCAGGATACCCATGCCGGTAAAAGCTTTACTGACCGAAGCCAGCTCATAGAGCGTGTTTTCATTTGCGACTTGTCGCTTTTCACGATTTGCATACCCGGAAGAAAAGTAGTACACCTGGCCATTCGCAAGTATTGAAAGGGACATTCCGGGCACACCTGAGACACGACAGGCATCATCCAACAAGGTTTGGATAGAATCAGATTGCGACGCCGACAGTGCATAACCGGGTGTTGTGAATCCCGGGAATAGGATCAGTGCTACTAAAACAAAAGCAATAATATTTTTCATAGACGCTCCGCTTTGAAGAAATGATGTGAGGCTCATATAAATAATCGCCATTTACCGTTTACAACCCTTGTAAACGGCCATTAACTTTTTTATAATCATTTTACCACATCCATAAAAGTGTGTCATTTCCGTTTCCCCCCCCCGCCTCCAAAACCGGGAATTGATCCTTGTTAATAAAGCATACACTAAAAAAGTCTCAACAGCATCGTGCTGTTAAGACTTTTTTAAAGTACCGGATTAAAGGTTTTTCATCGTGTCGAGGTATTCGTTTTTGTCACGGACACCAACGAATCGATTGATCGCCTCACCGTTTTTAAAGAAAACCACGGTGGGAATACTCATGACCCGGAATTGTTGGGCCAGGGTCTGGTTTTCATCCACATTGATCTTACAAACCTTCATATTTTCGCCAAGCTCCTGAGAAATTTCATCAATGGTCGGGGACAGCGCTTTACAAGGCCCACACCATTCTGCCCAAAAATCGACCATGACAGCGCCATTATAGGATAAAATTTCGGTTTCGAAATTTTCCATATTGATATTAATAATTTTTTCACTGGACATTGTTCTTTTCACCTCATAAATGTATTTGCGCAAACATTATATAATAATTCCCACGAAGTTTAAAGGATAAAAGTAAAATTTCTCAGTTTAAAGGCAGACGGTTGTGTTAGAATAAAGTCATGAAAAAAATGAGCATGACAAAAAAGATGGATATAAAAAAGAGCATCATAAAAAACGAACTCGATAAAATTAACAGCCAGAATACCTGTCGGTTTCATATGCCCGGACATAAGGGCCGGGGTGAAGCGTTTGCCTTATACGACTACGATATCACGGAAATACCCGGTGCCGATAACCTCCACGATGCCCAGGGGATCATTGCCCGGGCCCAGACTAAACTGGCGACGATTTATCAAAGCGACGAAGCGGCGATTCTGATAAATGGCACCACCACCGGCATTCACAGTGCGATTATGGGGACCTGTTCCCCGGGAGCACAGTTATTGGTGCCGACTAACTGTCATCGGGCGGTTTTTGGAGCGCTTAGTCTGGGTCGCATTGAAGCGGTTTTTATCACCCCGGAGCTTGAAGAGGATTTGGGTTTTGCCCGCTCAATCAGTGTCGCCTCGGTCCAGACGGCCCTGTCCCAAAACCCCCAAATTGGGGGCATGATTCTGACCAACCCCAGCTATTACGGCACCACCAGCGACTTAGAAAAAATTGCCGAAATTCTTCATGAACAGGGAAAATTCTTAATCGTGGATGAAGCCCATGGCGCTCATCTGGCTTTTAGTGATAAACTGCCCCTGGACGCCCTGTCAGCCGGAGCCGATGTGGTGATTCAGAGTACCCATAAACTACTGGGGTCCCTGACCCAAAGCTCGCTGATTCATTTTCAGGGCAGCCTGGTCGATCGGCAAAAGATTAAATCGTTTCTTAGCTTACTCCAAAGTTCGTCACCCAGTTATCCGCTGATGATTTCGGTAGAAGAGGCCGTCGACGCCGCTTATGAAAAGGGCGAAATTATTTTTAATACCATTGCCTTGGCCCATCAGGAATTCTGCCGGAATCAGAACGACCAGCAGCCGATTACCCTGTATGAGGGCAGTGACCCGACTAATCGGTATGATCGCAGCAAGTGGCTTTTTGTGACCCGGGGTATTACGGGAACCGAAGTGGAAGCGTGGCTGTCAGCAAGGTATGGCATTCAATGTGAGCTTTCAGCAGATCATTACGTGCTGGCAATGACTGGGATGGGAACAAGCCAGGATGATTTAAAAAGAATAACCCAAGCTATCTGTGATATAAATAAAATCGTCAGGCAGGATTTGCCTGAAAAAAAAGAAATAAAGACCCGTCTTTGGGAGCACATAAATTTTACCGCCGCGGTGCAAACAGAAATGCCTCTTTGGGAAGCCCTTGCTTCGGAACACCGCGGCAAGATAGAACTGGAGCTGGCCGCTGGCCAGCTCGTCGGGGATTTCATTATTCCCTATCCCCCGGGGATACCGGTTTTACTGCCCGGCAGCCGGATCAACCCGGAAATGGTCGTTTATCTGAATGATCTGTTGGATCAGCAGGTCGCGGTGGTGGGGATTGATACAAAAAGAGAAATAACAATCATAAAAAAGGAGCCGGTAAAAATGGAAAAGAATCATCAGGGACAACTCATCGTCATCGAAGGGGTGGACGGCAGTGGCAAACAAACCCAAACAGAGCTGCTCTATGACCGGCTGTTAAAAGAGGGGCAAAAAGTGAAAAAGATTGCTTATCCCCGCTATGACAAAAAATCCTCAGCCATGGTAAAATTATATCTGGAAGGGGCCTTCGGAAAAGATCCCGGCGCCATCAGCCCGTACATTGCATCCACCTTTTACGCAGCCGACCGTTATGCGTCCTATAAAGAAGATTACGAGGACTTTCTGAATCAGGGCGGACTGGTCCTGGTCGATCGCTATACCACCTCTAATATGGTCCATCAGGCGGGAAAAATAAAAGATCCTGGGGAACGGAAACGTTTTCTTGACTGGCTGTGGGATTATGAATTTAATCTCTATGGTCTGCCGATTCCGGATCAGGTGTTTTTTCTTAACATTCCCCCGGAGATCAATCAGCAGCTGATTAAAAATCGGAACAATAAAATAACGGGCAAACAGGAAAAAGACATCCACGAAAGCAGCCCGGAGCATCTGAGGGATTCCTACCACAGTGCCTTGGCCCTGGTTTCGGAATACGGATGGACGGAAATAAACTGTGTTTTAAATAACCAGTTGCGAAGTATAAAAAGCATCCATGAGGAAATCTGGGAATGCATAGAGGAGCGTAAAAAAAATGATTGAAGATCAATATATCTATTTAACCATGGCCGACTCAGATATGGATTTTATCCTGCTTAAAAATTATCTAAGTGCCAACGGGATACCGGTAATCACTAAAGAAAAAGGGTTTGGTGGACCCATCCGCAGTATCTTCATGGGAAATTTTACGCCGGCTCATATTGAGGTTTTTGTCAAAGAGAGTGATTTAGAAGAGGCGATAAAACTTCTGGATTATGAAGAGTTCAGTGCCGAATTAGATGAAGAACTGGGGCTGGATACTGAGGATTGGGATGACAGCGATGATAGCAATAATAGCAAAAAGAATAAACCGAATTAGTCACTGTCTTGGAGAGGAAAAAAATGTTTGAAAAGATACAGGGGCATCAAACCATCACCAGTCATCTTGAGAAAGAAATAAAGACCGGCGAGGTCAGTCATGCTTACCTTTTTTCAGGAATCGACGGCCTCGGAAAAAAGAAAACGGCCCGGGAATTCGCCAAAGCGCTTTTATGTCAGGATCAGCGTGATAAAGGCTGTGGCCATTGTCCGGTCTGTACCCAGATTGATCATGAAAACCACCCGGACGTTAAAATTATTGGTCCCAAAGCCGGTGAAGCCAGCATTAAGATCAGTCAGGTCCGGGAAATGATCAGTGAGCTGTCAATTAAACCCTACTCTGGTAATTGGCGGATTAATATCGTGGATGGGGCCGAAAGAATGACCCCTGAAGCTCAGAACAGTTTGCTAAAATCATTAGAAGAGCCGCTTTGTTATAATATTTTTATTCTCATCACCAGTCATATCCAATCCATTTTGCCCACCATCCGATCGCGCTGTCAGAGTTATCATTTTCAGCCGCTGAGTCTTGTCGATCTGGAGACCGTTCTTTGTCAAGAAACTGATTTCGATAAGAATACGGTCTCGGAGGTTGTGGGGGCCGCCGGTGGGTCCCCGGGAATGGCCTTATATCTGCTGAGTAATAGCGAGATCCAGAAAGAACGGACCCATTTTCTCAGGGAGCTTTACAGCCTTTTAAAGGGCGATGAGATCAAGGTCTTTACCCTGGCGGAGGTGTTATCCAAAGATAAGGCCACCAGTCAGGCGATCCTGGAGTTTTTTATTCACTGGTTTTATGAGGTGAGTTTGCTGCTGGAAGGTCATCCCCTGCCGAATCATGGCGAGCCCAACCCGGCCCACAGAGCGTACCACCATTTGCTGGAAAACGAAAAAAATCAGGCCATTATTAAAACTTTATTTGAAATGATGGCGACGATACAATA
>Ga0163223_100113_pt1 | contig 29767 bp, 27 predicted proteins | sample MSEWel2016_02_17_2_FD_113147 | JGI IMG/M metagenome (GOLD analysis project Ga0163223, IMG submission 113147) | Subsurface microbial communities from deep shales in West Virginia, USA - MSEEL Well Study Marcellus 5H_2016_02_17 ...
GCTCAAAAAGCAGTTTCATCAAAAACAACGATGAAAATATTAGAGGGAATTCTTTTTATTGCTGCTGATAATAAATTATTATTAAGAAGTACTGATTTAGAAATTGGTGTGGAAGTAACTATTCCAGCTGAAGTTGAAAGTAGCGGCGAGATTGTGTTAACCGCTAATATCATTGGCGACCTGATTCGTAAAATGTCTGGTTCGGATATTTTCTTTGAAACGGATGCACATCATCAGATTAAAATCGAGTGCTTATTATCCAGTTTTACCTTAAAAGGATTATCGGATGAAGAATTTCCGGACTTTCCGGAAGTTATTGACGACCATATCTTTACCATTGAAGCCGCTGTTTTGAAAGAACTGATTAAGGGAACCTTATTTTCAGTAGCTACAAATGAAAATATCCCCGTTTTGACCGGCGTAAAAATAGAACTTCATGATGATGTGATCAATTTAATCGCCCTTGACGGGTATCGCTTAGCACTTCGAACCGGCACCATTAAAACTCCGGTGACAGAGGATCTTAGCGTCATTATTCCGTCCAAATCATTATCTGAAATTAACAAGGTGTTGGCCAGTTACACGGGTGATGTGGTCGTTAAATTTTCAAAAAATCAGATCTTTTTTGAAATGGACACGATTCAGTTCACTTCCCGACTACTGGAAGGGGATTTTATTAATTATAAACAGATCATCCCTGGCGAAAAAGCCACTCAGGTTAAGGTCAATCGGCGGTTGCTGTTAGAAAGCAGTGAACGGGCGGCACTGTTAGCCCGCGAAGGAAAAAATAACTTAATCAAAATGGATTTTAATCAGGACCAGCTGATTTTAACCTCCAATGCGGAAATTGGGGATGTTTTTGAAGTGATCCCGATTGAGAACCATGGCGAATCTATAAAAATAGCCTTTAACTCCAAATTTTTAATCGAAGCCTTACGGGTAATTGAAGAGGAAGAACTGATGATTGATATGACAACTTCGGTTGGACCGGGGGTTTTGCTTCCTATCGAAGGTAATGAATTTATTTATTTAATCCTTCCGGTGCGAATTGCCGAAGAAAATTAAAAATTTATGGTTAAGATCGTAATTTAAAAAGGGATTTAAATCGAATTAAAAATAGTTTAAAAAATCATAATTATAGAAATGATGTGTTGATTTTTTAGACTATTTTTATTTTTTATGTTATAATACTTAGGTTAGAAGATAAATATATGAGAATTTAATCAATTTTGGCATAAATAAAGGGGATTCGTGCAATTCTCTTTCATTTTTGCCAAAAATATAATGAGCGGGGAAAAATATGCAAATAGTTGAAATTAACACAGAGTTCATAAAAATTGATCAGCTCATCAAATATGCCGGCATTGTCGGAAATGGCAGCGATGTAAAATTGATGATTTTAGATGGTTTAATTTATGTGAACGGGGAGTTGTGTACCCAGCGGAACAAAAAAATAAGAGATGGTGATCTGGTGGAAATCAAGGATTATGATACCCTGCAAGTTAAAGGGATCGGGAAACCATGTTTATCGAAGAGTTAAAACTCATTCATTATCGTAATTATGAAAATGAATCCATCACGCCTCAAAAAGGAATTAATATTATCATGGGCGAAAATGCCCAGGGAAAAACAAATCTTATTGAAGCTATGTTTTTTTTATCCCGAGGTTACAGTCATCGTGCTTCAAATGTGGCAGAACTTGCCCAATGGGATCATGATGATTTTTTTATGGCCGCCCAGGTGTTTAGCGATGGCGTCAAACATACCCTTTCGGCTAAAAGTTATCAGGGAAAACGGCAGTTTTTGTTGGATGGAAAGGTAAAAAAAAGAGATAAGATCAATGGGATTTTTAATACCATCCTCTTTGAACCGGATGATTTGAAAATAGTCAAAGAAGGACCTGATAAAAGACGGCGGTTTTTAAATCAGGAAATATCGGGCTTTCGGCCGGAGTATCATTATATTTTAAGAGATTATGAAAAAATACTGAATCAGAGAAATTCCCTGCTTAAAAATATTCATTACGAACCCAGTCTGATTACAACTCTGGATGTTTGGGATGAACAGCTTATTCAAACCGGGGTTCGGCTGATGAATCACCGGATTCGGTATCTGCATCGGCTTAACCGGGAAGCAAATAATCTGCATCAAATACTCAGTCTTGGAAAAGAAACGCTTTCATTATCCTATCTGAATAATATTATCGATTCGCTAGAAGAACTGAACGAAATAAAAAGTTTATACAAAAAACGTTTAGAATCCAGCCGGGAGGAAGAAATTTCACGGGGCGCAACCATTTATGGACCCCATGTGGACGACATGATCATTCAAATTAATGGGAAGGATGCCAGACGCTATGGATCCCAGGGTCAGCAGCGATCCGCCGCGATTTCACTAAAATTATCCCAAATAGAGATATACTATGACAACACCGGCGAATATCCGGTGGTCCTTTTAGACGATATCTTTTCTGAATTGGATGAGCATCGCCGAAAAAGCATTCTCTCGCTTTTAAATAAAACCCAATCCTTTATCACCTGTACAGAAGATATCTTAAACGATGGCGAAAGTTTTAAAGAAAACCGACACGTCATTGAGATTGTAAAGGGGAAGGTAATCATTAATGAACCATGAAAATCAGGAGGAAACTATGCCAGAAAATAAAGTAGATAATTATACCGCTGATCAGATCCAGGTCCTTGAAGGATTGGAAGCTGTTCAAAAAAGACCGGGGATGTATATCGGCAGCACCGGGTCCCGGGGTTTACACCATTTAGTTTATGAGGTGGTGGATAATAGTATTGATGAAGCCCTGGCCGGCTATTGTAAAAACATCAGTGTCACCATTCATCAGGACGACTCGATTACCGTTGTCGATGATGGTCGGGGGATTCCCACCGGGATGAACCATGCCCAGGGAAAAACCGGGGTTGAATTGGCCTTAACGGTTCTTCATGCCGGTGGTAAATTTGGTGGCGGTGGCTATAAGGTATCCGGCGGTCTTCATGGGGTTGGGGTCTCAGTAGTTAACGCTTTATCCGAAAAATTAACCGTTGAAGTCAAACAAAAGGGCCAGATCTTTTTTCAAAGCTATGAAAAAGGCAAGCCAACCTGTGACTTGACCGTCACCGGTACCACCAACCGCACTGGTACGACCATTTACTTTAAACCCGATAAAGATATTTTTGAAGAAACGGACTATGATTTTGATATCCTTGAGCATCGTTTAAGAGAACTGGCTTTCCTTAACAAGGGGGTTTCAATTAATCTGACGAATGAAAAAGAATCACCTAAAAAGAAAGAAACCTATCATTACACCGGCGGGATTCATTCTTATGTGGAGTACATGAACCGCAATAAAGATCCGCTGTATGATAAGATTACTTATTTTGAAAAAGAACAGGACGATTATGCTCTGGAAATCGCCTTTCAATATACCACCGGTTATTCGGAGAATATTTTTTCCTATGCCAATAACATCAATACCCCGGAAGGGGGAACTCATCTTAATGGATTTAAGAGTGCCCTGACCCGAACGGTTAATACCTATGCCCGTAAAAATGGCTTTTTAAAGGGGAATGATAAGAATCTGACCGGTGAAGATGCGCGCGAAGGTTTAACGGCGATTGTCAGCATCAAGCTGCTCGATCCCCAGTTTGAAGGTCAAACGAAATCAAAACTGGGAAACACCGAAGTGAAGGGAATTGTTGAAACCATTGTCGGTGATCAACTATCAGCCTTAATGGAAGAAAATCCCAGTATCGCTAAAAACATTATTGAAAAAACCTTATCGGCCGCCAGAGCCCGTGAAGCCGCTAAAAAAGCCCGTGAATTTACACGCCGAAAAAGTGCCTTAGATTCCACTGCACTACCCGGAAAACTAGCGGACTGCCGGGAAAAAGATCCTGCTCTGTCAGAAATTTATATCGTCGAAGGGGACTCGGCGGGTGGTTCGGCCAAATCGGGCCGTGACTCTAAAACCCAGGCGATTCTACCTCTGCGTGGTAAGATTTTAAATGTTGAGAAAGCCCGCTTGGATCGGATTTTAACCACCGACTCCTTAAAATCGATGATTATTGCCTTTGGTACCGGGGTTGGAGAAGAATTTAATGTCGAAAAAGCCCGTTATCATAAGATTATTATTATGACCGATGCCGATGTCGATGGTGCCCACATCAGGACTTTATTACTCACCTTCTTTTACCGCTATATGCCAGGTCTGATCGAAGCCGGATATGTCTATATTGCGCAGCCCCCACTTTATAAAATCACCCGGGGAAAACAGGTTGATTATGCCTATACCGATCGGGATCTGGAGAAAAAATTAGAAGGTGTGGATGATCGTTCCCGCATCAGTCTGCAGCGATACAAAGGTCTTGGGGAAATGGATGCCCATCAACTCTGGGAAACGACCATGGATCCTGGCGTTAGAACCTTGCTTCAGGTTAATATTGAGGAAGCCTCCTATGCCGATGAAATCTTCACCATTCTGATGGGCGACAAGGTTCAACCGCGTAAAGAGTTCATCGAACGGAATGCTAAAAAAGTTAAGAATTTGGACATCTAGTCAAGAAGGAGTAACGTTAAATGCAAGAAATAATTGAATTTGATCGGATAAAATCGATTAATATTGAAGAAGAAATGAAAACTTCCTATATTGACTATGCCATGAGTGTCATCATAGGTCGAGCCTTACCGGATGTTCGGGATGGCTTAAAACCGGTTCATCGCCGGATTATTTATGCCATGAGCCAACTGGGCTTAACTCCGGATAAAACCTTTCGTAAGTCAGCCCGTATCGTCGGGGATGTTTTAGGTAAGTACCACCCTCATGGCGATTCATCGGTTTATGATGCGATGGTGCGAATGGCTCAGGAATGGTCGATCCGTTATCTGATTGTTAATGGTCAGGGTAACTTTGGTTCAGTCGATGGCGACAGCGCCGCAGCGATGCGTTATACCGAAGCAAAGATGGGCAAAATAGCCGCTGAGCTGCTACGGGATATTAATAAAGAAACCGTCGACTTTGTTCCTAACTTTGATGAGTCAGAAACTGAACCATCGGTTTTGCCATCAAAATATCCTAATCTTTTAGTAAATGGGTCCTCCGGGATTGCCGTCGGGATGGCCACCAATATTCCGCCCCATAATCTGGGCGAAATCATTGATGGTACCATCGCCTTTATTGATGATCCGGAGATTACCATTGATGAGCTGATGAAGCATGTCAAAGGACCAGATTTTCCAACTGCTGGTATTGTCTTAGGTAAATCTGGCATTAAAAGTGCCTATCGTACCGGCCGAGGACGAATTAAAGTTCGTGGTAAGGTTGATGTGGTCACCACCAAAAAAGGGAAGAAGCAGATTGTTATCACTGAAATCCCCTACATGGTTAATAAATCCAAGCTGGTTGAAAAAATTGCTGAGCTGGTAAAAGAGAAAAAAATTGAAGGAATCTCGGATTTAAGAGATGAGTCCGACCTGAAAAAAGGAATGTCGATCATCATTGATTTAAAACGGGATGCCAACGAAACGATTATTTTAAATCAGTTATATAAGCATACCCAGCTCCAGGAAACCTTTGGGGTGATCATGCTGGCTTTAGTCAATAATGAACCCAAGGTGCTTAATTTAAAAGAAATTCTTTTTCACTATATTGAACATCAAAAAGAAATTATTACCAGACGAACCATTTTTGATCTTAAAAAAGCGGAAGCCAGAGCCCATATTTTAGAAGGTTTAAAAATTGCTCTGGATCATATTGATGAAGTCATTAAATTAATCCGGGCGGCTGCCGATGGCAAAGTCGCCAAGGAACAGTTAGTTTTACGGTTTAGCCTCTCAGAAATTCAGGCCCAGGCGATTCTGGACATGCGACTCCAGCGTTTAACCGGTCTGGAACGGGAAAAGATCGAAGAAGAATACAAAGAACTGATGATCACCATTGCCAAATTAAAAGCAATTTTAGGTGATGGTCAACTGGTTCTTAATATTATCAAAGAAGAATTAATCGAAATTAAAGAAAAATATGGCGACAAACGTCGCACGAACTTTGATATTGATGTCGAAGACTTTGAAATTGAAGATTTAATCGAAGAAGAAGAAGTCGTCATCACGATGACCCATATTGGTTATGTGAAGCGCATTACCGCTGATAATTACCGGTCACAAAAACGGGGTGGCAAAGGCATTACTGCACTTAGCACCCGCGAAAATGACTTTGTTGAACACCTCTTTACCACCACCACCCATCACTATTTGATGTTCTTTACTAATCTGGGTAAGGTCTATCGCTTAAAAGCCTTTGAAATTCCCGAAGGTGGACGTACGGCCAGAGGAACGGCGATTGTCAATCTGTTGCCACTCGAAGCAGGGGAACAGATTGCAACCATGATTCCGGTCAAAGAATTCACCGCCGATAAATGCCTGATTATGGCAACTAAACAGGGAATTATCAAGAAAACCGATTTAACCGAGTATGATACCTCCCGTAAAAATGGTATTATCGCCATTAATTTAAGAGAAGGTGATGAGCTGATCAATGTCCGGTTGGTTGTTCAGGATGAAGAAATTGTCATGGGAACCCAATGTGGTTATGCAATCCGCTTTAGCTCCGAAGAAGTAAGACCGATCAGCCGAACATCAATTGGTGTCCGGGGGATTGATCTGCGGGCAGATGATGTGGTTGTTGGGATGGATATTGTTAAAAAAGAACTCTTCGTCCTTTGCGTCAGTGAAAATGGCTATGGTAAACTCAGTGCCTCTGATCTGTATCGTCCCCAAAAACGTGGCGGCAAAGGGGTGCAAACCTATAAAGTCACCAAAAAAACCGGTCAATTGGTTGGTTTCTGCGTGATCAGCCGGGATGGCGAAATTATGATGATCAATAATCAGGGCGTTGTCATTAAGCTTGGCGGTAATGATATTACCGCCGTTGGCCGCAATACCCAGGGTGTTCGTCTGATGAAATTAAAACCGGAAGAATCCATTGCCACCATTTCTAAAGTTTATAAGGAGGATCCAGTGGATGATCTCGACGACGATGACGGCGAAAATCAGATGACACTCGTTGATACCACTGAAAAACAATAATGGACTCGTTAATCCATATCGATCGCATTCAAGTCAATTGTACGGTCAAGGATCAGTTTGATGCCATTGCGTTAGCAGCCACACCGCTGCTTTCGCAGGGGTGTGTTACTGAAGATTTTGTTGAAGCGGTCGTGGAAAGAGAAAGAACCTTTCCGACCGGTTTACCCACAAAAATAGGGGTGGCGTTGCCCCATACTGAAGCGAAATATGTATTAAAAGAAAGTATCTCCATTGTGACGTTAAAAAACACCATTGTTTTTGCTGGCATGGGGAATCCCAGGGAAAGTATTTCGGTCCAGATAATTTTTTTACTGGCCATTAATAATCCTGAAAAACAACTAAAGATCTTACAGACGATCATTACCATTATTCAAAATGAAAAAATGTTACAAAAAATAAAAGATGCAAAAGAGCCGCAAATCATTTACAATCTTATTAAGACCTTTTTATAATCCGGTTACAGCATTTCAAAAGGAAAGTAGATATCAATGAATATTAAAATAGCACCCTCGATGCTCAGTGCAGATTTTTCTAATCTGGAACGGGATCTAAAAGAAGTTGAAAAAAATGGCGCCGATTATCTCCATGTGGATATTATGGATGGACATTTTGTGCCCAATATTACCATCGGTCCGGATCAGGTGGCGAGCCTGCGAAAGACCATAAAGATCCCCTTTGATGTTCACCTCATGATTAGCGAGCCGCTAAAATATATCGATCGGTTTGCTGATGCCGGAGCGGATATCATTACCGTTCATGTGGAGTCGGATGGGGAGATTAAGGACTGTATTGACGCCATTGTAAAAAAAGGAGTCAGACCCGGACTGGTGGTTTCTCCGGATACTTCTCTGGAGGTGATAAAGCCGTATCTTGATCACATTAGCATGATCCTGATTATGTGTGTCTATCCCGGTTTTGGCGGACAAAGCTATATTCCAGAAAGCACCGAAAAAATAAGCGCCTGTCGCCAAATGATTGGTAATCGAAATATTGATCTTCAGGTTGATGGGGGAATTAATTTTAACACCCTAAAAGAAGTAGTGGAAGCTGGGGCCAATGTCATTGTTTCCGGATCCTGCTTATTTAAAGGCGATATGAAAGAAAATTTAGGACAGTTCAAAAAAATCATCAAGGGATAAATTCTAAAATTCTAATTATTGAAAGAGGGAATTAACGATGAAACTTGTTTTAGTTGCGTGTGGAACTGCCCTGGCAACCTCGACTGTAGTTGCCAAAAAGATTGAACAGATTGCGCTGGAAAATGGGATTGCCTGTCAAACTGTTCAAGCCAAAGCGGTAGATGCCTTTAAAAAGTATCAAGAATTACATCCCGATGCGATTGTCTGTACCTGTCAACTGGAAGGGGACATTGATATTCCGGTGATTAATGGCCGCGCTTTTTTAACCGGGATTAATTTACAAAGTACCATTGACCAGTTGATTGAGATATTAAAAAAATAGAATTGACAATTAATAATAATTTAACGTATAATTTATTTAGGTTGGATCTAAAAACTAGAGGATAACAAATATTGATTTAAGATCAATAGAAAGGCCATGAAGGTTAAGTTTATTAATTTTCGTGGTTTTTTTTACGGAAATTTTAGTTGTTTACCTAGCTTTTCAGAATGACAGCAGAGGTGTAAGTTAAAACAGAGTCTTGACATTTGTTTTGTTCTGATATATATTACCCAAAAATAATTAAATATTAACCAGGTGTCAGCTGTCATTAAAAAATGATAAGCTGGTGAAAAGGGAAGTTGGGTGTAAATCCCACGCGGTCCCGCCGCTGTAAGAGAAAAGTCACACCAGAAATGCCACAAATAGGCAGGATGTGATGTATTGAAACTTGAGCCAGAAGACCTGCCTGTTTATTGTCTTAATACTCTACGGAAGATAGAGGATGATTTTGTGCTGTGAAAAATACAAACTCACTGTCTTTTATGGATAGTGAGTTTTTTTATGGGCTCAAGGAAAAATCAATTGACATGATGTATAGAGTTAGAATATACTAACAAAATAAAAATCAAGGAGTGAATGCGTGGGAAAATATATTAGGAAGCGGTTCGTGCAGTTAATTCCAATACTGCTTGGTGTTAGTTTTATCACCTTTGCATTAATGTATATCGCACCCAGTGACCCCGCTGAAATGAAACTCTCAGCTCAGGGAACCGCAGTCAGCCAGGAGATCCTTGATGAAACAAGAGAAGAGATGGGATTAAACAAACCCTTTCTGGAACAATACCTGAGCTGGCTTTTAAATCTTTTAACAGGTGATATGGGGGTCTCTTATGTTGATAATGTACCAGTTAGTCAAAAAATAGTAACGGCAATGCCCTCAACCATTATTCTGGCCGTCAGTTCGATGCTCTTAACGCTTTTAATTGCCATTCCGCTGGGGATTTTAGCAGCTATCCGGCAAAATCAATGGGTTGATTATAGCATTCGTTTTTTTACCTTTGTGGGCACCTCAGTTCCCAATTTTTTTCTGGCATTGGTTCTGATTTATGTTTTTGCCATGCAATTAAACTGGTTGCCAGTGTTAGCAACAGGATCGATTCGAGGCTTGATTTTGCCCACCATTGCCCTATCGACGGTGATGATTTCAAAATATATTCGTCAGATTCGCGCTGCCGTTCTGGAAGAACTAAATAAAGATTACGTGATGGGAGCCCGCTCCCGGGGGATTCAGGAAAATGTTATCCTGTATAAAAATGTATTAAGAAATTCGATGATCACGGTGGTAACCCTGATTGGTCTATCAATCGGGTCGCTTTTAGGCGGCGCAGCAGTGGTGGAAACCATCTTTGTCTGGCGGGGGTTGGGGAAAATGGTTGTTGATGCCATCGGCGCCCGCGATTATCCGGTGATTCAGGGTTTTGTGGTGTGGATGGCAATTATCTATGTTGTGGTTAATTTATTAACTGATTTATCCTATCATCTTTTAGATCCGCGGGTTAAAGAAGGGTGGGAAACCTAAAATGAAAAAAATAAAACTGCCAATGGATGCCGTTCACAAGCGTTTGTATTTTCTTTTCGGTGTTGTCCTGATTCTAATCGTTTTAAGTCTAGTAGCACCCTGGTTGTGTCCCCATGATCCAAATTTAACCGATTTAAAATTGGCGAAGCAACCGCCCTCGTCAGAATATCCTTTTGGTACCGACAGTTATGGCCGATGTGTTTTTTCAAGAGTGTTAATGGGTGCCAAGGTTTCCATCTTTGCTTCCCTGGCATTAGTAATGGGGACCTTTATCTTTGGAACGGCCTATGGGGTGGTTTGTGGATATTATGGCGGAAAGGTTGACCGGGCGCTGATGGGTGTGGTTGATATATTGCTGGCTTTTCCGGATATGATTCTGGCCATTGCGGTAGCGGGTATTTTAGGTGGTGGTCTGATCAATGCCATGATTGCCCTGGCGGTGACCGGCTGGACCCAGTATGCACGATTAGCCCGGGGCAGTGTCATGGCAGTAAAGTCTGAGGTTTATATTCAAGCCGCCAGGATTTCCGGAAACAGTCATTCCCGGATCATGTGGCGGCATATGTTACCGAATATTTCAGGGCCCTTAATTGTTACGGCAACCCTGCAAATTGGTGGAATGATGATGGGCATCGCCGGATTGTCCTTTCTAGGAATCGGCGTGCAGATTCCCCAGGCCGAGTGGGGCTCAATGATCAATGAAGGCCGTAGTCTGATGCAGACGGCCCCTTGGATTATTCTCTACCCAGGGGTAGTTATGTTGCTAGCGGTGATGATTTTTAATCTTCTCGGTGATACGGTTCGGGATTTATTAGACCCCAAACAACAAACGATCTAAAACCAGCTACTGGTTTTAAATAAAAATAAAAAGGAGTGAATATGAAAAGAAAAGTATTGATCATGTTGCTGTCATTGATATTAATGGTTGCTGTTTTAGCAGGGTGTGGAAACAGTGAAACCGGAAGCTCGGGAAAGAAACATCTGGTTTGGGGTGAGACACAGGCGGTGAGCTCGCTTGATCCGGCTGTCGATTGGCAGGGCTGGTTTACTGTCCGTTATGCTATTTCAGAGACCCTCTTTAAATTGGACATGGAGCTGGTACCAGAGCCGTGGTTGGCAGAGTCTTATGAAAATGTGGATGCCAATACCTGGAAAATTACCATTAAGGATAAGGTCACCTTTTCTAACGGCGACCCGTTAACCGCCGAGATGGTTGTAAACAACTTAAAACGGGTTGGCAGTACCAATAAACGAGCCGCTGCATTTGGCGAAGCCGCTTATGTTGTGGCGGGCAATGTTATAACAATCACAACGGCTAGTCCGTTTCCCACCCTGATTAATGAATTGTGTGATCCTTATACGTCGATTATTGATCTGGATAAAACCGCAGATCTTGATAAGGCACCGATTGGAACCGGTCCCTATGTGGTCGCAGATTTCGTTGAAAAAACGACGATCGATTTAACGGCGAACAAAAATTATTGGGATGGCACACCAAAAATTGATACGGTTCAGGTCAAATTTGTAACGGATACGGATACGATGGTGATGGCCCTTCAATCAGGAGAGGTTGATGTGGCAATGAATTTAACCTCCGACAGTCGGGAAACCTTTGAATCAAATAACGATTTTAAGATTGAAGAAGTATCAACCTCCCGGGCTTATTTCTTGTATTACAATCTTCAGACGGTAGCCGATCAGGCTGTGCGTCAAGCGATATCGATGGCCATTGATAAAGAGGGCATGGCAGATTTCCTTTTTGATGGATCAATTACACCGGCAGTGGGAGCGTTTCCAAACGATCTGGCCTACGGCGGCAGCCATTTAAAAGGAGCAACCTTTAACGTGGAAGAAGCAAAAAAAGTACTTAGTGCGGCCGGTTATATCGACACCGATGGTGATGGGATTATTGAAAAAGACGGGAAACCGCTAAGCGTGAGCATTGTTACCTATAAACGATTAAAAAATGAAGCCATTGTGACCGAGCTTCAGTCGGAACTAAAAGCCATTGGCATCGGGGGAGAAGTAACGGTTCATGATAATTCGGACTTTTTTAAAGCCGGTGAATTTGATATCGGCATTTACAGTATTGTAACCACCGCTGTAGGCGATCCGCAGGCGTTCTTAAGTGGCACATTGGGAACCGCTGGTGTGACGAATTTTGGACATTACTACAATGCTGAGACAGATCAATTGTTAATCCAATTAAAAGCTGAATTCGACAGTGATAAGCGGGCTCAATTGGCCATCGAGGTGCAACAAAAGGCTTTAGATGAGTTTGCTTTTGACAATATTGGTTTTGTCAATATGGCAATGTATATGGATGCCAATATTACCGGTTTAAAACCACATCCAACCGATTATTATCAGATGAATGCAGAAATGGATATGAACTAAAAAAGCAATCCAGGAGGTTTGACTGTGCTCGGATTAGTGTCTCATAAACGAATTCGAGCGCAGATGTTTTAATGTCCGGACAAAAGATAAGGATACCAAAAAACGAGAGGAATCAGGATGAACAGTCTTTTGGAAGTAAAGAATCTTGATGTTGGCTATGGCAAGATAGAGATCATTAAAAATGCCGAGTTTTCGGTAGAAAAAGGTGAAATCCTTGGCATCGTCGGAGAAAGCGGCAGCGGCAAAAGTACGCTCTTAAAAGCCATTATGCAATTATCCGATACGGGTGTGAATATTCAACAGGGAAATATTTATTTTCAGGGAAAGGATCTGAGAAATTTATCCAATGAGGAAAAAAGAGCCTTCCGCGGTTCGCAGATGGGCGTTATTTTTCAGAATCCCGGTTTGTCTCTAAACCCGCTCAGACGGATAAAAAAACAATTCATTGAAACGATGCAGAGTCATGTTAAAATCGATAAAAAAGAAGCTGGGGAACGGATATTAAGTCTTCTGGATAAACTGAATCTAAAGGATGGCGAACGTGTTTTAAACAGTTATCCCTATGAATTAAGCGGGGGCATGAATCAGCGGATTGCCATTGCTCTGGCAATGATTATGGAGCCAAAACTTTTGTTGGCAGATGAACCAACCAGTGCTCTGGATGTAACGATTCAAGCTCAGGTAGTGGATGAGATGATGGGGCTGCGGGAGCGCTTTGGCACATCAATTGTGATCATTACCCACAATATGGGGGTTGTTTCAAAAATGGCTGATAAAATTGCGGTTATGTACGCCGGACGGATAGTTGAATATGGGGAAAAAGCAGAAGTAATCAGAAATCATCGCCATCCCTATACCCGAGCTCTCTTAGAAGCCATCCCCAGGCTGGATGGCAAACGACCGGTGGGATTAAAAGGACGACCGCCGACGTTTAATGAAGTTAAATGCGGCTGTGGTTTTGCCGGTCGTTGCATCCATGGCTGTGAGGCGTGTAGAACAAAAAATCAGGATTTGTTTAAGGTTGCCGAAAATCATTGGACGAGTTGTCAGCATGGCTGTGGAGTTTAATAAAGATGAATAAAAAACCGGTTCTTGAGCTCAAAAATATAAGCAAGTGTTATAAAAAGGCAAAATTTGAAATAAGCGCACTTAGGCAACTCAGTTTTTATATTAATCAGGGCGAAATTTTTGGTTTGGTTGGCGAAAGTGGCAGCGGCAAAAGCACGGTAGCAAAACTGATTACCCGATTGGAAAATCCCAATGAAGGTGAGATTTTTCTAAGTGGACGGGAGATCACACACCTGAAGGGGAAGGATCTACTTAAAGTATACCAGGATGTCCAAATGGTTTTTCAGGATCCCAAGGCATCTTTTAATGGACGAATGCGGATAGAACAGTCGATTAGAGAAAGCTTTTGTAATTTACGATGCAGTCAGAATAAACTGGATCTAGAAGCGCTGTTTAAAATGGTCGATTTGAAAGAAGAATACGCCGGCCGTTATCCCCATGAATTAAGTGGGGGTGAATGTCAGCGCGCAGCCATTGCCAGGGCCATTGCCGTTCACCCAAAGCTGTTAATTTGTGATGAAGCGACAAGCGCACTGGATGTGTCAGCCCAAGCCCAGATTGTTGATTTGTTAGTGCACTTAAAAGAAAAAATGGATATGGCCATTCTTCTTATTTCTCATGATCTGGCACTCGTAAGCAGTATCTGTGATCGTACTGGTGTTTTATACAAAGGGGAGCTGGTTGAAATAGGAGAAACGCGTGATGTCATTGATCATCCCAAGGCTGCTTATACCAAAAAACTAATCGCCTCTGTCATGGTTGTCGAGGATTAAAGATAACTTTTCGGGTACTATTTAGTGGTTTTAAGAATCAGTTTTTTTAGTGATAGTAAGAATTGATTTGTTATCAAAGAAATGAGTTGTTAAAGATAGAGGAGAAAAAGTAAATGAAAAATAACAGTTTAACAGAAGGGGTCATATGGAAAAAATTGTTGTTTTTCGCATTGCCTTTGTTGGGAACGAGTTTTATTCAGCAACTTTATAATACCGTTGATTTAATCTATGTCGGTAATTTTTTAGGAAAAGAAGCAGCGGCGGCTGTTGGAGCCAGCTCCCTGTTTGTAACCTGTCTGGTGGGCTTTTTTTCAGGAATGTCAGTGGGCTCCAGTGTGGTGGCATCCTATGTTTTTGGAACCGGTGATAAGAAAGAACTAAAAAGCGTGGTTCACACGGCCATTGGATTGGGTTTTATCTGCGGCATTATTATTATGCTCATTGGTTTGATCGGAGCACCATATTTTCTTAAACTAATTAACACCCCGGATGAGATTATGGGTTTAGCGGTAGCCTATATTCGGGTTTATTTTATCAGTATTATCTCGGTGGTCACCTATAATATGGGTTCTGGGATTATCAGAGCACTGGGAAATTCAAAAACACCGATGTACATCCAACTGATTGGCGGAATTGTCAATGTTATTATGGATGGGGTGTTTATCGTGATCTTTAAATTTGGGGTTGTCGGCGCGGCTTATGCCACCCTATTTTCACAAACAGTTGCGGCACTACTGGTTTTACATTACCTGATGCATGTTGATCGTGACTATAAATTAGAGCTTAAAAAAATAAAAATAGCCAAAGTGCATTTTTACAAAATCCTTAAAATTGGTGTTCCCACCGGCTTTCAAGCTCTGGTCATTACCTTGTCCAATGTCTTTGTTCAATACCATGTTAATAGTCTTGGTGTGGATGCCATTACTGCGTTTACGGCATACTTTAAGGTTGAACTGCTAATTTATCTGCCGATTCTTGCTATCGGTCAGGCGATAACCACCTTTACCAGCCAGAATATTGGCGCAAAGAATTATGACCGGGTCAAAAAAGGTACCAGGGTCTGTTTAATGATGGGCATTGGCGTTACCGCGGTGATGAGCACCTTTGTGTTACTCTTTGGCAGACAGGCCTTTGGGGTGATTAATAGTGATCCTTTTGTGTTGGATTATGGCCTGCAGATTATTAGCATTACCTTTCCTTTTTATTGGATTTACCTGATCCTGGAGGTATTGGGAGGAACCATTCGCGGGGCAGGAAAGTCAGTGCCGCCGATGGCTATTATTCTCACCAATATTTGTGTGCTGAGGACGGTACTGTTATTTTTAATAATGGCCTCGGTTCAGGGGATTCAGGGAATTGCCATGACCTACCCGATTACCTGGGCTTCCACAGCGCTCTGTATGGCTATTTACTATTGGAAGGGAGATTGGATGGGTGAGTTTAAGCGCTTGTCGATGGCAAAACTAGAAATCTAATTTAAAAAGCTTCGAATAGGTAAGAGATTGAAATTTGATAGACTAATAATATGATTTTCTATGGTTGCAGAATAACGCTTGACAGAATAGTGAGATTATGAGAAAATAGTACTAATTAAATACAAGTATATACAAGAAAGTCATGAAGACTTAATTCGATCAGAAGATCGGCTTATTTCTTTGTGGCTTTTTTTATTTTTTTAGGTGCGAAAAGGAGAGACAAATGATGGAAAATATTCTTGAAAAAGTGGAGAATTATTGGGATAAACGCTCAGAAGGTTATTCCGAGGTTAATGTAGCGGAGCTCAATAGTTATAAAATGGATGTTTGGAAAGAGTTGATTAATCGTCATAAGCCGGCTGTGATTGGCCGAAAGTTGCGGGTTTTGGATATCGGCACGGGACCGGGCTTTTTTGCCATTACCATGGCCTCCTGCGGCTATGATGTGACGGCGGTAGATTATACGGATGCGATGCTCCATAAGGCAAAACGCAATGCCGAAAATTACCGGAATCAGATTAAGTTTATGCAGATGGATGCCCATCAATTAAATTTTGAAGACAGTTGTTTTGATCTAATTATAACCCGGAACCTGACCTGGAACCTGGAACGGCCGGATGATGCCTATCGTGAGTGGCACCGGGTACTGGCCCCAGGCGGGAGGATGTTAAACTTTGACGCCAATTGGTATTTACATCTTTATGATGAAGAAAAAAGAGATGCGTATTTTAAAGATCGCATTAATTCAGAGGTAGAAGGGGTCAATGATCACTATGTTCATACAGATACTACTGCGATGGAAGAAATTGCCAAAAATCTGCCACTGAGCCGAACCATGCGACCCCAATGGGACGCGGCAGTGCTGATTAATACCGGTTTTAAAAAGGTGATGGTTGAGCAGGAAATTGGCGAGTTGGTCTGGGATAAAGAGGAGCAAGTCAATTATGCATCCACCCCGATGTTTATGATTTCTGCTGAAAAATAGAATCGTGGATTTTTTAATCAATCAACCATAAAATAATAAGCCAGTGAGGTAGTTATTCGCCGAAGGGAATTCTACCTCACTTTTTTAATAATAACTAAGATTGAGACACTGAAGATGACAAAGGAGAAAGATATGACGATAAAGGTTGGAAATCTGGTGGCGGAAGCAGGGGAAAAGGTGAGTGGTTATGTTTCGGTTCCGGAAACGGCAATCAAACTTCCGGTAACTCTGATCAATGGAAAAAGAGCGGGGAAAACCGTATTAATAACCGGGGGAATTCATAATGCCGAATACACCGGGATTGAAACGGCGATCCAATTAGCCGAAGAACTTATTGAGGATGAGATTACCGGGTGTCTGATTCTCATTCATCCGGTGAATATCAGCGGGTTTGAAAATAGAACCATGAGTGCAGTAGCCGAGGACGGGAAAAACCTGAACCGACTTTTTCCTGGAAATCCCAGTGGAACCGTGGGTGATAAGATTTGTCACTTTCTGGTAACTGAATTTCTAAGCCAGACAGATTTTTACATCGACCTCCATGCCGGGGATGGATATGAAATGCTGACCCCTTATGTTTATTATCTGGGCGCAGCAGCGCCGGAGGTGGTGAAACAATCTAAGGCTATGGCTCAAAAAGTCAATGTTCCCTATATGGTCAAGTCCTTTATCACCACTGGTGGTGCCTACAATTATGCAGGTTCCTGCGGTATTCCCAGTATTTTAATCGAACGCGGCGGCGAGGCTAGATGGTCAGAAGCGGAAGTATCGCTGTATAAAGCAGATGTAAAAAATGTACTGCGGTATTTAGCGGTCCTTGACGGAGAAGTAAAAGCCGTTGCAACGGAGTCGGTTGATGTAGATGATGTCGTCTACGAAAATGCTTGTGTTACAGGGTGTTGGTATCCCCGGAAAAAAGTCGGGGAGAAGGTCAAAAAAGGCGAAGAATTAGGGGTAATCAAAGACTACTTTGGCAAGACCCTGGAAAGCTGCGTAGCCAGATTTGACGGAGTGGTTCTTTATCAGGTTAGCTCTTTATGTATTTTAAAAGACGGTCCCATGATAACCTATGGTAAAATTAAATCTTAAAGATAAGATCGGTTTGCCGTGGTTGGTTATAAAAGTACAACCGATTTCCGCCGGATAAAAAATAAAGATGCAAGACATCAATTTAAGCAGCCATCAGAAAGAGAAGTTTAGTTCAGATGAAAGATAATCGATTTAAAAAGGTTTGTGATATGGTTGAATTAAAACAATTAAAGTATTTTGTTGTCAGTGCCGACGTCGGTTCTTTTAGTAAAGCCGCAGAAATATTATACACCACTCAACCTAACGTCAGTAAGGCGATTAAAGCACTGGAAGACCATTTGGGCTTTGATCTGTTTTTGCGAAAAAGCCGTGGGATTCTTCTTTCTACCCGGGGAAAGCATGTTTATGAGTATGCCTGCAAGGCCATTGAAAATATTGAAATGTTAACCTCATTTTCTCAGGTCGATCGGATTGAGACCCTACAGATATCCAGTAACCCCAGTGCCTGGATGGCAAAAATATTTGCGGATTTTTATAATCAATTTCATGTGGAACGGCTTCATTTTCAACTCTATTCCGCTTCGGTGGAAGAAATCATCAAACGGGTGGCCAGTTATCAGGATGAACTGGGTTTTGTCTATGTCATGCATAATCAGAATACCGCCTTCCAATATGCGTTGGGCAGAAACCACCTGGAATTTGTGGAACTTAAAAAAACTCAGGTGGTGCTTTATCTGGGACAATTGCATCCGCTTTATAGGGAACAGGAAATTGCTGAAGATGAATTAAAAAAACTGAAACTGGTTCAGTGCTATGAGGATGAATTTGACCTCAACAATTACTGGAGAATAACCAATTCTCAGGGCAAAGATATGCCCACTTTGGAAAGTGTCGTTATTACGAACAGCGATTGTGTGATGCAGCAGCTTCTGCAGACCACCGATCTGGCCAATATCAGCAGTGGCTATATCACCGATCAGGTTGATGAAAAAAAGCTCAATGGAATTCCCCTCTATGAAAAAGAGAATGTGGTGATGTTTGGCTATGTGCGACGGAAAAGCGAAGATCTCAGTGATTGGGGTCAGCAATTCATTGCCTTTATCAGTGAGAAATTGAAAAAATAATTTTAGTTAAGAGTGGGCGGGAATGCGATAGTATGCTAACTTGGAATGGCCGAGGAACCCCCTGGAGAGGTTGTAAGGCTATTTTTTGATGATAAAATATTAACAAGCGAATGAGCTATGCAAGAAAGGTATAACAAAAAATGAAAAAATATATAGGCAAACGATTATTGCAGCTGATTCCGATTATTCTGGGGATCACCTTGCTGTCATTTACCCTGGTGCAGACCGCCGCCGGTGATGCGGTGGATGCCTTGTATGATAATGCCAGCGGCGGGGTTTCCGAAGCAATAAAAGCACAAAAGCGGGAAGAGCTGGGATTGGATCAGCCTTTTATTGTTCAATATACATCCTGGTTAGGTGGGGTAATCAGCGGAAATATGGGTGTTTCTTATATTTCAAACAAACCGGTTTTTGAAACCTTTGTGTCAAAACTGCCGGCAACCATGCTTCTGACTCTGACTTCGATTGTTCTCACTGTTTTGATTTCCATCCCCTTGGGGATTGTGTCGGCAGTCCGCCACAATCGATTTACGGATTATCTGATACGTTTTTTTAGTTTTATCGGAAATTCCCTACCCGGTTTTTTTGTTTCACTACTGCTCATTTATTTTTTTGCCCTAAAAATCAAGTTGTTCCCAGTGATGGGAAGTGGCGGCTGGAAGAGTATTGTTTTACCAACCCTAACCCTGGCAATAGCGATGTCTTCTAAATATACCAGGCAGGTGCGGACAACGGTTCTGGAAGAATTAAACAAAGACTATGTGATGGGGGCCCGGGCAAGAGGAATAAGGGAGCCGGTGGTACTTTATGCAAGTGTGCTGAAAGCCGCGATGCTGACGATCATTACGCTGTTAGCACTATCGATCGGGTCACTGCTCGGCGGTACCGCTATTATTGAATCCATTTTCATGTGGGATGGGGTCGGTAAACTGGCTGTGGATTCAATTATGATGCGCGACTACCCGATGATTCAGGCTTATGTAATTTGGATGGCGCTTATTTATGTCGGGATCAATTTGGCAACCGATATTCTCTATCATTATCTGGACCCCCGAATTCGACTGGAACAGGAGGCCTGAGCCATGGATGTAACAACTATCCGTTCGGCTTCGGAGCGTGTTCACCATCAGAAAAAAGACCGAACCATGGTAAAATTTTATATTTTTCTGACCTTGACTCTGCTGCTTTTGCTAATTGCCGCCTTTGCGCCAAAGATTGTACCTTACGATCCCTATGGACAGGATCTGAGCATTGCGCTGCAATCTCCGAGTTCGAAACATCTGCTGGGAACCGACCGCTATGGTCGGGATATGTTATCCCGGGTGATTATGGGGGGGCAAACTACCATTTACTCCGCCTTGCTACTGGTTGGCATCGTCATGGTTGTCGGAACTCTGGTGGGGTTGTTTTGCGGCTATAAGGGTGGAAAAGTAGATTCTTTCATTATGCGGGTGTCCGATATATTTCTGGCCTTTCCCGGGATGGTTTTTGCCATTGCGGTGGCCGGCGTGTTAGGCGGTGGGATCATCAATGCGGTGGTGGCACTGGCTTGTATTTCCTGGCCAAAGTTTGCCAGGCTGGCCAGAGGACAGGTTTTAGGCATTAAAAATATGCCCTATATAGCTGCGGCAAAGCTCAGTGGTTCGCGACCGACAAAGATTGTCTTTAAACATGTATTACCAAATATCACCGGCCCAATTCTGGTCACAGCGACCCTGGATATTGGCACCATGATGATGGAGCTGGCTGGTTTATCCTTTTTAGGGCTTGGCGCCATGCCGCCGATTGCTGAGTGGGGTTCAATGATGAGTGACGGGCGAAGTATGCTACAAACAGCGCCCTGGGTAATTCTAGCACCAGGTTGTGCTATTTTTATAGCGGTAATGTTATTTAACTTACTGGGGGATACGCTCAGAGATGTGATGGATCCCAAAACAAAAAAAGTGAAATTGAATTGGAGAAGAAAATGAAAAACAAGGCATTATTTTTATTGTTAACCGGCGTATTGGTTACCGGGATGTTAACGGGATGTGGTACAACTGGGAGTACCCAAAATGCTGAAGAAAAGGTCTTTAATTATGGGACCATGGCTTATAGTGCGGGTAATTCGAATGTGGGACTCAATCCCCATGAATCATACAGCGGTTGGTCGACGATTCGCTATGGGGTGGGTGAAACGCTGTTCAAATTTAGTGAAACGATGGAATTGGAACCCTGGTTGGCCACCGATTTTGAGCAGGTGGATGATGTTACGGTAAAAATTAATTTAAGAGACGATGTAACCTTTTCGAATGGCAAGAAAATGACAGGCGAAGCGGTTAAAGCCTGTCTGGATAATCTGATCGCTGTTCACGATCGAGCGCCCAAAGACTTGCAGATCAAATCCATTAGCGCTGATGGTCAAAGCATTACGATCACAACTGCAATAAAATCTCCGGCATTGGTCAACTACCTGTGTGACCCTTATGGCTGCATTATCGATATGGAAGCCGGCGTTACTGCTGATAAAAACGTTGTCGGAACGGGTCCCTATGTGGCAAAAACGATTTCTGATACAGAGATTAATCTGGAAGCCAATATGGACTACTGGGGCGGCAAACCAAAGGTTGGCATTGTCAATGTGAAAAGTATCACCGATGGTGATACCCTGACGATGGCCCTGCAAAGCGGCGAAATTGATGCGACCCAGGGGCTGCCTTATGCCAGCCTGGAATTGTTTCAGAATAACGATGACTATACCATTAGCTCAACCAATACTTCAAGAGTTTATCAGGCGGCTTTGAATTATAATTCAGCCGTGATTAAGGATGATGCTGTTCGTCAGGCGATGGCCATGAGTATGGATAAAGAAGGCTTTACCAAGGTGTTGCTACAGGGAAATGGAAGCCCTGCGATTGGCCCTTTCCCGGCTAATTTTACTTTTGGTGGCGATGCGGTTAAGGCTACCAGTTACGATATTGAGGGAGCCAAGAAAGTGCTTGATGCAGCCGGCTGGGTTGATTCCGATGGCGATGGTATCCGGGAAAAGGATGGTCAGAAACTTTCGATTAAATGGCTGACCTATACCTCCCGACAGGAATTGCCGCTACTGGCAGAATCGGTTCAGGCAACCTATAAGCAAGTCGGAATCGACGTTTTAGTCAATGCGACTGACAGCTATAAGGATTTCTTAAAAGCCGGTGACTATGATGTTTTTGCCAATGCCTTTGTAACCGCACCAACTGGAGACCCCCAATACTATTTCACCACCCATGTTGTTGACAATTCTGATTACAACCGTGGCCATTACCATAATGATACGGTTGAAACGCTGGTTGCCGAGCTAAGAAATGAATTTGAGACCGATAAGCGCAGTGATCTGGCGGTCCAAATTGCGCAACAGGTTTTAAATGACAATGCCTATATTTATGCATCCCACTTAAAAATGTCCTTCGTGATGAAAAAGGGTGTAACCGGGTTTACTGCCCACCCATCCGACTATTATGAAATAACTGCCGATTTGGATATCAATGAATAAAAAATTTAGAGAATAAAGATGCTACAAATAAAAAACGCCGAGAAAAAAATCCCAAGCAAAAGGATAAAACGATGCAACAACCATTATTAGAACTTCAAAATGTGGAAATTTCCTATGACGGACAGCCAATGGTCACTGGTGTTAACCTGAAGATGAAGCAGGGCGAGATTCTGGGGATAGTGGGCGAATCGGGAAGTGGAAAAAGCACCCTGATCAGAGCGACGATGGGCTTGTTGGACTGCGCCGGTTTGGTTAATCGTGGCGACATTTTTTACAAAGGCCAGAACGTGATTGACCTCGATGCTGAAGCGCTCAGAACCATGCGGGGACCGGAAATGGGCATGATTTTTCAGAATTGCGGCAGTGCCCTGTGCCCGATAAGAACGATCGGTGAGCAGCTTTATGAAACCATGGAACAACATGGTTTTAAGGACCGTCAAGAGGTGAGGAGGCGGGCGGATACCCTGTTTAATAAGATTAATCTCAAAGATAGTGAGCGTATTTTAAACAGTTATCCCTTTGAGTTATCGGGCGGCATGAATCAGCGGGTGGGGATTGTGATGGCGATGATTCTGGAGCCCGATCTGCTCTTTGCCGATGAGCCCACCTCGGCTCTGGATGTGACGGTTCAGGCTCAGGTTGTCAAAGAGATGATGGCGCTACGGGATGAATTTGGAACCGGAATTGCCATTGTCACGCATAATATTGGGGTGGTCTCTTACATGGCCGATAAGGTAGCGGTGATGTGTCAAGGTCGTCTGGTGGAGTATGGAGATACCCGGGATGTCATCGATGATCCCCAGGAGGCATACACCAGAGCGTTGATTCAGGCCGTCCCAAGAATTCGGAGAAGGTGAAAGATGAGTGAGCTTTTAACAGTTAGCAACTTAAATAAAACCTATCATAAGGGAAAAATAAGCATTCATGCGGTTGATGATGTCAGCTTTCATCTTTGCAAAGGGGAATGTCTGGCTCTGGTTGGGGAAAGCGGTAGCGGAAAAAGCACCGTGGCAAAAATGATTACCGGTCTGGAAGCCGCTGATAAAGGCGAAATTCGACTGGGTGGAAAAGACATTATTGGTCTGAGCGGGAAAGCCCAGCGGGAGGTCTATCGGGACATTCAAATGGTTTTTCAGATGCCAGTGGATTCTTTTAATCCCCGGATTAAACTGGGAGATGGCATCATGGAGAGTATGATCAACCAGGGTATCGGTCGTGAGGAAGCCCGGGTGAGAGCTATCAAATATCTCAACATCTGTGAATTAGGCCCTGAATTTGCCGACCGCTATCCCCATCAGGTCAGTGGCGGGGAATGTCAGCGGGCTTCCATTGCCAGAGCCATTGCCATCAAACCCCAATTACTGATCTGTGACGAAGCAACCAGCGCCCTGGATGTGACGGTTCAAGCCCAAATTATGAAACTGCTGACGCAATTAAAAAAAGAGTTGGGAATGTCTCAACTCATGATCTGTCATGACCTGGCCCTGGTCCAGGAAGTCTGTGATCGGGTTCTGGTGATGCATCATGGTCATGTGGTGGAAGAAGGAACGCCAGATGAGATTATCATAAATCCTCAACAGGATTATACTAAAAAACTCATTGAGTCAATCTTATAGGTAAACTTCTCTGGCATATAAAGGTATTCTTAAAAAGAATATCATATCGGTTTAAAAAGATTGCGAAAGCAGATTAAACGTGTTAAAATGACAAACAGAAACAATGAAAGACAAGTGATTGTTTCTTTTTTTTAGTGTTTGGATTATTTTTTATTAAAACACGGGCTTATAATTAAATTGAATATGAATAAAACAGGTGCCGGCAGTAATCCAATGTATTACAGGTCGGTGAAAAGGGAAGATGGGTGAAAATCCCACGCGGTCCCGCCGCTGTATGAGAAGAGTTCCTCCAGGAATGCCACCATGATATGGGAAGGCAGGAGGTAATGTTGACGCTTTAGCCAGAAGACCTGCCTGCTTTAATTACTCAATCTCTACGTGTGATAGAGGAGGTGTTTTTTTTGGCAGGCTTTTTTTGCAACCTCACTATCTTTTCTGAGATGGTGGGGTTTTTTTATGGAAAAAATTCCTCAAAAATACAAATCTTTAATGTTGTGATAAAGCTCAGTTTCTTTGCTACAAAAGACAATGGCATGAAACTGGAAGTTGATCAAATAAAACAAGTAGTTTAGAGGAGAAAAGAAAATGAAGTTAAAAAAAGGTCTAGCGGTACTTGTCACCGCGGTGCTGTGTACCGGTATTTTTGCAGGATGTAGCAGCACCTCGGCAAACTCTGATGTTTCCACTAAAGAAGCATTAAATTATGCCTGTACCAAGGATATTCGGGACATTAACCCGCATCTGTATTCGGGTGAGATGTCAGCTCAAAACATGGTTTTTGAAGGTCTAACGAAAAATGAAGACGGCGAAGTGAAGCCGGCACTGGCGGAAAGTTGGGAAATTTCTGCGGATGGATTGGAATATACCTTCCATTTGCGAAAAGGAGTTACTTTTACGGATGGTGCGGCCTTTAATGCTGAGGCAGTCAAACTGAATATGGATGCCATCGTCGGAAATCTGGAACGGCATGCCTGGTTGGATATGGTCAATGAGATTAAGGAAAATGTGGTAGTGGATGAGCACATTTACAAATTGGTATTAAAGCATCCCTATTACCCCACCCTGGTGGAGTTGGGTCTGACCCGGCCGTTCCGATTCATTTCACCCAATTGTTTTGTTAATGGCACCACCGAAGAAGGCGTGAGTGGTTATATTGGCACCGGTCCCTGGGTTTTATCCGAGCATGTTGATAACCAGTACGCTACCTTTATCCAGAATGAAAATTATTGGGGCGAAAAAACGAAGATAAAAACCGTTAACTGGAAGGTCATGCCAGATCCTCAGACAATTTTATTAGCCCTTCAGAACGGCGAAGTGGATTTACTCTTCGGAGCAGATGGTGATCAGGTTGATCTGGATTCTTATAAAAAGCTGGAAGATGAAGGCGCCTATAAAACCTATATCAGTGAACCGATAGCGTCCAGAGCGATTCTCATCAATAGTAATTCACCGATTACCAAAGATATTAAAGTTCGGGAAGCGATTGAATATGCGGTCAATAAGGAAAATATCATTCAGGGAATTTTAAACGGATCTGAAGATCAGGCGGATACGCTGTTATCAAAAGAGGTCCCCTATTGTAACATTGATTTAAAAACGATTTCTTATAATCAGGAAAAGGCTAAACAATTATTAGATGAAGCCGGCTGGAAGCTGGGAACTGATGGGGTTCGCGAAAAAGATGGCCAAAAATGTGAAATCACCCTTTCCTATAATTCCAAAAATGCCCAGGAAGGTACTATTGCCGCCTCGATTCAAGCCGATCTGGCCGCCGTTGGCATCAAGATGAATATTCTTGGAGAAGAAAAACAGGCCTTCCTGGATCGTCAGAAAACCGGCGACTTTGATCTTCAATATTCTTTGTCATGGGGAACCCCCTACGATCCCCAATCTTATGTTTCATCGTGGCGAATTCCCGCCCATGGCGATTATCAGGCTCAGGCTGGACTGGAAAAGAAACAGTGGCTGGATGAAACCATTACCAAGATCATGATTGAAGCTGACGACACTAAACGGGCCGAGATGTACAAAGAGGTGCTAACCTATATTAATGACCAGTATGTGTACATACCGATTTCTTACTCAAAAACCAAAGCGGTGGCCATCGATGGTTTAAATGGAGTAACCTTTAATGATTCTCAATATGAAATACCATTTGAAAAAATGTACTTTTCCAAGTAGTTATGAATAACAAACTGGAAAAATAAAGGGGAGTAAGACCATGAAGCATTACATTGTCAAAAGGCTCCTGTGGATGATTCCGATTTTAATCGGAATCTCCTTTTTTGCCTTTATATTAATTAATTTAAGCCCCAGCGATCCGGCTGAGGTCGCCATTCGGGTTAATGAAGTCACCCCGACCGCAGAGAATATTGCCCAGATGCGGGAGCAATTAGGACTCGATGACCCTTTTATGACCCGCTATCTGACTTGGCTTAGCAATGCCCTTCAGGGTGATTTTGGTAACAGCTATGCCAATAACAAACCAGTCGGTGAAGAAATCGCCAAGGCATTGCCGCCGACTCTTTATCTGGCCAGTGTTTCGCTGTTGATCATCGTTGTTATCTCGGTGGCAGCCGGGGTGTTATGTGCTGTGAAAGAGAATAGCATCACGGATAAAACAATGCGGGGGATTGTTTTTGTGGGAACGGCGATTCCGGGCTTCTGGGCGGGCATTCTGCTGATGTGGCTTTTTGCCGTGAAGCTTAAATGGCTGCCGACCAGTGGGATGACGTCTCCGGCTTCGGTGATTCTACCGGCGGTGACCTTGTCACTGGGATATATTGCCACCTATGTCCGGTTGATTCGGAACAACATGATTCAGAACAAGCGGGAGAATTATGTGCTTTATGGCCGGGTACGGGGTTTAAAGGAACAGACGATAATGAAACACGTCTTTAAAAATTCCCTGCAAACTTCCTTAACAGCCCTGGGGATGTCGATTCCCAAGCTGATTGCCGGAACCGTCGTGATTGAAAACATCTTTGCCTGGCCGGGAATCGGCCGGCTCTGTGTGACGGCAATTTTCAATCGGGATTTTCCGATGATTCAGGCCTATGTGCTGATCATGGCGGTGTTATTTGTATTTTGTAATTTACTGGTAGATCTGGGATCCGTTTGGATTGATCCGAGAAGAAGGGAGGCTTGAGATGGCAGGATTTTGGAATCGGTTCAGAAAGGACCGCCTGGCGATGGGGGTTAGTTTTTTTCTCTTACTGGTGATTGGTCTGGCTGTTCTGGCACCCTTGGTAGCGCCCTATGACCCTACCGTTCAGAACATCATTGATAAGTTTCAGGGCCCATCGCTGGCCCATTTATTTGGCACGGATCAATTGGGCCGGGATGTTTATTCCCGGATTTTATATGGCGGCCGGGTGACGATCCTCGTTTCGGTGCTGACGATGATTGTCACCATTCTGATTGGTACTGTCCTGGGGGTCATTGCCGGTTATTTCAGAGGAACGGTCGATGATGTGATTATGCGGATCTGTGATATCATGTTATCCTTCCCCAGTGAGGTGTTGATCCTTGCGATTGTGGGGATTTTGGGAACGGGGATCACCAATATCGTTCTGGCAACGGTGATTGCCAAATGGGCCTGGTATGTGCGGATGATTCGCTCGATTGTCATTGCGTTTATGGATAGCAACTATATCCGCTTTGCCAAGGTCGCCGGTTGCTCAACCTGGCACATTGTCAGAAAACACCTGTTAGTTGGCGCTATTGGTGAGATTGCGGTGCTGGCCACCTTGGATACAGCGGCGATTATTCTAAACATTTCGGCGCTTTCCTTTTTGGGTCTGGGGGTTCAGCCGCCGACAGCCGAATGGGGGATGATGCTCAATGAAGCTAAAAATGTCATGACGACCAATCCCGGCCAGATGCTGGCACCGGGGATGGCCATTTTTCTGGTGGTGGCTGCCTTTAATTTTCTCGGCGACAGTATTCAGGAGGCCCTAAATCCCAAAATCAATAAGGGATTTAGTACAAAACGATATTCTTTGCTTGATTCCCTGTTTGCCCGAAAAAAGGCGGTGACCCAATGAGGGTATTACTGGATGTAAAAAATCTCAGCGTTACCGATTTACGGGATCAGGATGAAATCATCCATGATGTCAGCTTTTCTGTGGCAGAAAACAGTTGTCTGGGGATTGTCGGTGAGAGTGGCAGTGGTAAATCGATGATTACCAGAGCCTTGCTGGGAATTACCAATCCCTGGCTCAAAAGTCAGGGCGCCGCTGTCTTTAAGTCTCAGGACAGCGAAAGGGATCTGTTGCAAGAGGATGAAAATACGATGCGAAAGATCCGCGGCAAACAGATCGCAATGATCCTTCAGGATGCCATGTCAGCCTTTGATCCGATTGCAAAAATCGGTGATCAGATGGCCGAAACCTTTGTCGAGAATAAAAATCTCACCAGGAAACAAAGCCTAACACTGGCCAAAGAAGCCCTCGGTTTGATGAATATTCATGATCCGGAACAGGTGGTTAAAAAATACCCTCATCAGCTCTCCGGAGGGATGCTGCAGCGGTGTATGATCGCCACTGCCCTGGCAATGGAACCCGATCTGATTATCGCAGATGAACCGACCACCGCCCTGGATTCGATTAATCAGGGACAGGTGGTGGAGGAGTTTAAGATGATCCGGCAAAAAATGGGAACCGCCCTGATCTTTATTTCGCATGATCTGGGGGTGGTTAAACATCTGTCGGATCGGCTGCTGGTGATGAAGGATGGGGCGGCGGTCGAATATGGCGATGCCGGTGATATTTTTAGAAATCCCCAGCATGCCTATACCAAATATCTCATTGACACCCGGCTGGAACTGACCGAGTCGTTTAAAAAGGCGATGAGAAAAGGAGACCACAATGGCTAAGCTGATAGAAATAAAGGATTTGGAAAAAAGTTATCTAAAGGTGGGGGTCAATTTTGGCGGCTCCCGGGCAAAGATTTTAAACGGGGTGAACATGACCATTGAAGCGGGGGCCTGCGTCGGGCTAATTGGTGAAAGTGGCAGCGGAAAAAGCACCCTGGCCCGGCTGATCATGGGTCTGGAGAAGCCAAATAAAGGCAGTATTTTATTTGAAGGATTACCGGCAAACCAATGGATTAAGAACAATAAGGGGAAAATGTCGGTAGTGTTCCAGGATTACACCGCTTCGGTAAATCCCCGCTATACCGCGGCGGAAGCGATTGCCGAACCCCTTTATGCCAGCGGTGCAGTTAAGGATTTGGATCGGCACATTGAAAGACTGTTGGCAAAGGTGGGGTTGGAGCAAGCAGTTAAAAACCGTTACCCCCATGAACTTAGCGGCGGTCAGCTTCAGCGGGTGTGTATCGCCAGAGCGATTGCTACCAATCCCCGGTTTATTGTGCTGGATGAAGCAATCAGCTCTCTGGACGTTTCGGTGCAATCGCAGATCCTTAAATTACTTCATCAGTTACGGGTCGAGATGAACATCACCTATCTCTTTGTCGCCCATGATCTGCAGGCAGTGTCTCATCTGTGCAACAAGATACTTTTTTTGTATCAGGGAAAGATTGTCGAAGAGCTGCAAAGCGGCGAATTGGCGATGGCCAAGAACCAGTATGCCAGAGATTTGCTGGCATCGGTGATTCCGTTTGAGGTGTGAAAATGAGGTATAAAAAAAGAGGCGTCTAAAATGACGTCTCATTGATTTTCCATTCCTTTTTTATTGCAGTCCCAGTCC
>Ga0163223_100115_pt1 | contig 29642 bp, 24 predicted proteins | sample MSEWel2016_02_17_2_FD_113147 | JGI IMG/M metagenome (GOLD analysis project Ga0163223, IMG submission 113147) | Subsurface microbial communities from deep shales in West Virginia, USA - MSEEL Well Study Marcellus 5H_2016_02_17 ...
GATTCTGACAGCAAACTGGACAAGCATTGACAAGCATTAATAAAAACAAAGCTATCGTACTGATGCCATCCGGGTTCGTCCCTAATGGAAAGGCGAGAGAATCATGTGTCATTCATCCATATCATTTTTTCTAAATGGTTTGGTTATTTGCGTATTTTTCCCTGTGCCATCCCGGTACAGGGATTTTCGCGTTAAGGCAACGAGCCAATCGCAAGCTCGCTTGCAGTTGGCGACTGCCCGCGACCGAAATGAAGCAAAGCGGAATTGAGGTTTCGTTAAGGCAACGAGCCAATCGCAAGCTCGCTTGCAGTTGGCGACTGCAAGCGACCGAAATGAAGCGAAGCGGAATTGAGGTAATTTTTTGGTAGTTTAAGGGTAGCTGGTTAAAAAGAAGGTGAGTGAAGGAGTTTAAGATGGAAAAAAGAATCGGACTGATTGCAATTGTAGTTGAAAAAAAAGAAGCGGTGGAAAAGCTCAATCAGGTGCTTCACGATTATCGGGAGCATATTGTCGGACGAATGGGAATTCCTTATCAACAGCGCGGCATTTCGGTGATCAGCGTGGTTGTTGATGCGTCGACGAATATCATCAGTTCCTTGTCCGGGAAGCTGGGTATGATTGAGGGGGTGAGCATTAAAACCGTTTATTCAAAATTGCCAAAGGGTGATGAAACTAATGAAAATCATGAATAAATTACCGGCTAAACTGGAAAAAGAGCAGTTTTTAGAAAAAGATGAGTTTAAATGGCTGCTTGAAAATAATACCCCCGAGTTACGAGCGGATCTTTCAAACCGGGCCAAAAGAGTGGCCGGAGAAACCTTTGGCAATGGGGTCTATGTCCGGGGGCTGATTGAATTTAGTAATTATTGCAAAAATGATTGCTACTACTGCGGCATTCGTTGCGGTAACGAACAGGCTCATCGGTATCGGTTAAGCGAACAGGAAATTCTTGACTGCTGTGCAATCGGATATGACTTAGGCTTTCGTACCTTTGTACTACAGGGTGGGGAAGATCCGGATTTTTCCGATGAAATGATGATTAAACTGATTGGTAAAATCAGAAGTGACTACGACGATTGTGCCATTACCCTGTCACTCGGTGAGCGGCCGCGAGCCGTTTATGAAGCATTCTTTACCGCCGGAGCCAACCGTTATTTACTGCGGCACGAGACGGCTAGTGCGGAGCATTATAGAAAGCTTCATCCCCGGGAACTGCGGCTGGAAAACAGAAAAGAATGTCTTACCCATCTCAAAGAAATCGGCTTTCAGGTAGGCACGGGCTTTATGGTGGGATCGCCCCATCAGACGGTTGAAAATCTGGTTGCGGATCTACTTTTCACAAAAGAATTAAATCCCCAGATGATTGGGATCGGACCGTTTATCCCCCATCAGCACACCCCGTATAAGGAAGCTAAAGCCGGTACGCTGGAAGAAACCTTATTGCTTATCTCAATCCTGCGGCTGATGCTGCCTAAAGCGCTGATTCCAGCCACGACCGCACTGGGAACGATTGATCCCAATGGTCGGGAAGCGGGCATTCTGGCTGGGGCCAATGTGGTCATGCCCAACCTGTCTCCCGTGTCAGTCCGAAAGGATTACAGCCTATATGATAATAAAATCTGCACGGGGGATGAGGCCGCCGAATGCCGGGTCTGTTTAAGTAACCGGATGAAAGGAATTGGCTACGAAATTTTAACCCACCGGGGCGATTATCCAAAAGATTAAATGCAGTCGAATAAATGAATTAAAAAAATAAAAACTTTAGGAGCGTAACAATGTATAATGTCATGTCGAAAAAAGCGGTTGAATTTATTGATGACCAGGAGATTTTAGAAACGCTGGCCTATGCAGAAGAAAACAAAACAAATGTCGCCCTGCTCAATGAAATCATTGAGCGCGCAGGGACTTATCAGGGACTCAACCATCGCGAGGCGGCAGTTTTACTGGCCTGCGAGCTAAAAGAACAAAATGATCGTTTGGTAAAATTGGCGATGGATATCAAAAAAAAGTTTTATGGTAATCGTATTGTTATGTTTGCCCCGCTTTACCTCTCAAACTATTGTGTCAATGGCTGTGTCTACTGTCCTTATCATTTTAAAAATAAAAACATCAGCCGCAAGAAATTGACCCAGGAAGAAATTGCCAAAGAGGTCATTGCTCTTCAGGATATGGGTCATAAACGGCTGGCACTGGAAGCTGGCGAAGATCCAAAAAATAATCCCCTGGAATACATTTTAGAAAGCATCAAAACGATTTACAGCATCAAACATAAAAATGGCGATATCCGCCGGGTTAATGTAAACATTGCGGCGACCACGGTGGAGGACTACCGCCAGTTGAAGGAAGCCGGAATCGGAACTTATATTTTGTTCCAGGAAACCTATCATAAGGAGAATTATGAAATGCTCCATCCCACCGGCCCCAAGAGTGATTACGCCTGGCACACAGAAGCGATGGATCGGGCCATGGAAGGCGGCATTGATGATGTCGGGATTGGGGTCCTTTTTGGTCTGAATAAATACCGCTATGATTTTGTCGGAATGCTTATGCATGCCGAGCACTTAGAAGCCGCGATGGGGGTTGGTCCCCACACCATCTCGGTCCCCCGGATCTGCCCGGCGGATGATATTGACACTGATGATTTTTCCAATGCGATTTCCGATGACATCTTTGAAAAAATTGTTACGGTGCTGCGCATTGCCGTCCCCTACACCGGTATGATCATTTCGACTAGGGAGTCCCAGGCTTCCCGGGAACGGGTGTTAAAGCTGGGGATTTCGCAGATCAGCGGTGGTTCCAGCACCAGTGTCGGCGGTTACGATACGCCGGAACCGGAAGATCAAAACTCAGCCCAATTTGAGCTTAATGATACCAGAAAACTCGATGATATTGTCAACTGGCTGTTAGAAATGGGACATATTCCCAGCTTCTGCACCGCCTGTTACCGGGAAGGCCGCACCGGCGACCGCTTTATGCAACTGGTTAAATCCGGTCAGATTGCCAATTGCTGTCAGCCTAACGCGATTATGACCCTCAAAGAATATTTAGAAGACTATGCCGCCCCGGCGACCAAATATAATGGTGAAAAAACCATTGCCCGGGAACTGGCTTCGATTCCCAGTGACAAGGTCCGGGGCATTGCAACGGCCCATCTAACTGAGCTGAGCTCCGGCAAACGGGATTTCAGATTCTAGTGTTGACGGTGCCTGTGAAAGCGCCGAAAACTCTTTTTTCTTAAAAAGCTTAATAAACCGCGAGGTCGATATTTCGTGCCGGTCATTGACCCAAGAAGAAATCCGTCACATTGTCAAAAAAAGCGGTCACGATCAACTTGATGAATTCGACTTAAATGATTGAGCAGGATGGTTGAGAAACAGAGCATAGAGACGATTTGGGTTCTTCGGAACTCGGGTCGTCTTTTTTAGGGTGCACCCGGCAAAACGACAAAAAGGTAAAAAAGACCCGGGCAAAATAATTTCTTTGCCCGGGTCACTTGTAGTTGCGAAATGGAAATAGTTTAATTAACTGGCAGGAACTCAATATCTATATTGCCGCTGGCGGTTGAGACCTCCAGACTATTTTTTCCGTTTCCAAAGTTGGGGAGATTCTGCTTGCCGCTGAGGCTGTCGGCGGTGATGGTATAGGTGGCAGGATCACCAAGAAGACTGCCGCGAATATTGCCGCTTAAGTTGGAGAAGTAAAAATCATGACCGGATAGCTTATTAAACTGGATATTGCCACTACTGTTTTCTATGGTGGTCGGTCCGGCAATGGTGGTTTCGTCAAATTTCATGGCACCACTTAGGGAGGAAGCAGACAGGGATCCGTCCGTTTTTCCCTGACTTACCTGGATCGTTCCGCTGGCGGTTCCCAGTTCCAGGTTGCCGCCGGCACTGACCTGACTGAGATCAAGATTACCACTGATGGTGGAAGCTGCAAGTTGTTGGGCGATACTGAGGTTTTTCAGGTCGATCTGTCCGGCAGAGGTGCTGGTATTAACATCCTTTAAATGATCAAGGTCGGACACGATCAGATTGCCACTGACGGTGGAAACTTCAAGTTCACCGCTGAACTTTTTGGGAATGGCCACGGTCAGCTCTCTTTTTTTATTTTGCAGGTTGAAATTTAAAAAACCGATCTGTTCGTACCAATGTTTAAACAGGGAACGATCGATGCTTAGATTACCATTTTCCAACAGCTTTATGGTATAGGAATCCTTTTCGTTCTCATAGCATTCAATTTTTATCTGATCGCCATCGGTTCCCACAATCTTTACGTCAGTGTCCAATTCACTAAGACTTAGATTTGAAACACCGGCCAGATCATAGGTGTAGCTTTTTTTTTCGTCTGGAAGACTGGCGTTTAAGGTCCTCCAGTTAAAGCCGCCCAGGGCAAAAGCGGCCATGGCAATAATAAATCCGAGGATAATTAAACCACCGGCAGTCAGCATGATTATTTTTTTGATTGGTTCCATTTACAGGACCTCCTTTTTAATAAATAATGATTTAACAAAGCGTAGAAATTTTCGGGTAAGCAGGATCAACCAGTGGGATAATTTTGTGACACCGAAAAAGGATAGAACGCCGATGCCCAGGCAGGCAAGGGATAAACCAAGGACAAACAGTCCATAAACAAAAGACGGGGCAAAAAAGATGCTAAAAATCCCGGCCAGGCCACTGAGCGCAAAGGCAGCAACTGTTGCATAAAGGGATATAATAACCGCCCAAACCGAGAGATAAACAGAAAGAATGACAACAAAGAAAGCAGCCAGCAGGGGAAACCAAACCGGGAAGCCCAGGACAATCAGGACAATTTCCCAAATCTTTAAATTGGATTTTGGCTGGATCTTGGCTTTCATCAGAGCTGGTAAGGGTTGTTCCAGCAGAGTATCCTGGATAATGGTATCAATATCACCAATGGCGGTGACGGCCTCCGTTTCACTCATGCCATCTTCGATCCGGTCATCAATCATTTCGGCATAAAAACCTCGGGTTTTTTCGATCTCATGTTGGGGTAATGGGTCAAGCTTATCGGTCAAACTTAATAAAAATTCAGATTTGTTCATCGCTATGGTTCCTCATTTCTTCATTAATAAAATTATATACACTCATGACCTCTTTCCAGTTGTCAATAAATTCAATAATTCGATGACGACCGGTTGCGGTTATTTTGTAGTATTTTCGAAGTCGGCCATTATGTTCAACAGCGTGAACCAGCAGGCACTGGTTTGTTTCAAGTCGTTTCAGGATGGGATAAAGGGTGGATTCGGAGATTTCGATATAGGGATTCACATCTTTGATGATTTGATAGCCATAAGAATCGCCCCGATTGAGTACCGTCAGTACACAAATTTCCAGTAACCCCCGTTTTAATTGAATATCCAAGTAGATACCCCCTTTCACATAATACTGTACAATGCATAGTATGTTTTTGTCAATCGTTTTTGGCAAAAAAAATCAGCTGTTTTAAAAAACGGCTGGTGGGATGAAAAACGGAAAATAGTAGTTGACTCTATAGTAAAGGCGAAAACAGTCGCGAAATCGATTCTTTAACTTTGACTCGTCGGCTGCGGTTCCGGTAGAGTTCTTTGTTATAATAGGTGCATTTTTTAATATCTTCAACAAAGATATTTTTAAGTTTTATCGCAACCTTACGGTCATAAATAAAGGCGTTGGTTTCAAAATTAAGCCGAAAGCTGCGGATATCAAAGTTACAGGAGCCCACTGAACAGACCGCATCATCGACCACAATGGTTTTGGCGTGAAGAAAGCCATTTTCATAAATAAAAATCTTGGCCCCATATTCAATCAGTTCGCCGACATAGGCCAGGGTGACCCAGTAAATAAAAATATGATCCGGCTTATTAGGTATCATAATCCGGACATCAATGCCGGACAACAAGGCAATTTTTAAAGCCTCCAGAATACTTTCATCCGGTACAAAATAGGGCGATTGAATCAGGATATAATCCTCAGCGTTATTAATCATCCGTAGGAATCCCTGTTTGATCTGCTGGTTGATGTTATCCGGACCACTCGAAACAATCTGGATGCCCGCTCCGGATTTTTGGGGGATGGTGGGGAAATATTGGTTAAGTTTTTGATCATCAGCGAGGAACTCTTCACTGGAACTGGCGCGCCAATCGAGCAGAAAGCGATGCTGCAGCTCGTAGGCGGCTGAACCGACAAGCTTCAAATGGGTATCCCGCCAATAGCCCATTTTTTTCTCCAGGCCCAGATATTCGTTGCCGATGTTAAACCCGCCGACAAAGCCGGTGACACCGTCGATGATCACAATTTTGCGGTGGTTGCGATAGTTAACCCGGAGATTTAGCATCTTAAAGCGGGATGGGAAAAAAATACCGATTTTCCCCCCGGCGGCCTCAAAGCCATCAAGCACCGTGCGGGGTAAATAACGACCGCCCATGGCATCAAAAAGCAGCCGGACTTCGACGCCTTCAAGCGCTTTTCTCGTCAGAATATCAAATAATTTAGCGCTCAGGGTATCGTTTTTAATAATATAATATTCCAGATGAATCGATGATTGGGCGGCTTCCATGGCATGAAAAAGAGCATCAAATTTCTGATTTCCATCGGTAAAAATTTCCACCGTGTTATTACTGGTGTAAATAGATTCACTGACATTTAAATGAAATTCAATGGAATGACGGTATTTTTCAATGGGACTATCGGGATCGATCGCAATAATCCGGGAAAGTGACCGTTGCTGCAGTCTTAACAAATGATGGTACTGAATATTCTCAGGGGTGTTATACTTAAAAATTTTACGTTTGGTTAAGTTCTGCGAGAAGAGAATATAAAATAAAAAGCCCCAAATGGGTACCATCCATAGGAATAATAACCAGGCATAAGTGCTTTGAGGGTTTTTTCGTTCCAAAAAAATAATGGTGAATGTCAGCGTTATATTGATGATAAAAATAATTGTTGCTAAGATTGCGGCAATACCCAAAAACATAAAAACCTCCGAAAGTTTATTTCATCTATTATAACATAAAAGGTAATGAATGGAATAGTCTTGCAGCAGAAGGTGACGAAATTCACTTGATATCGATGGTATCGAATTTCGCTTGACATTTTTGGGAACGCAATCTTATAATAGACGTTGTCTCAGGTTTGTGGTTGAAAGTCGATGCCAGATGCAGGCCAAGCGATCCACGTAAGATAACTCAATAGAGAGTTGTTGATCATAGTGCGTCTTAGAAGTAAGTCCAGCCGGGTAGACCGAGAGAAGGAGTTGTGATGCGAACACTGAGCTAAACTTCCAGCTGGCGAGTGTGGGGGGAAAAACCAGGTCAACTGAGACAGCCTTTTTACATTCTGTTTAGATGATATTTTGTGACAAGAAATTGACACAAATGATTTTGACTAAAGGGGATTGGATTGGGTATAATAGAAATATACTTAAAAACACTTTATATTAAGTGTAAACGAGTAAGGTTGACCTTTTGAAAGGAGTTGTCGTTATGAGATTCACAATTTACGGGAAAAATATGCATGTATCAGAAGGTTTAAAAGAAACATTAAAAAAGAAGCTGGGGAAATTTGACCGCTACTTTGGTCAGGAAACAGAAGTGTATGCTACATTCAGCAAAGAAAAGAACTATCAGATGCTGGAAGTAACCATTCCGGTGGGAAAAACAATTTTAAGAGCTGAAGAAAGATCTGAGGATATGGTGACATCCATCGAAGATGTTGTTAGTAAACTTGAGGGTCAACTCAGAAAACATAAAACAAAGTTGCAAAAACGGAACCAGGATGAAACCGCTAAATTTAATCTGGAAGGAATCGAAGACAATGATGACGAAGGTGTGTTTCAACCCAAAGTTGTCCGCACCAAAAAATTTGCTGTTAAGCCGATGAATGTCGATGAAGCGACCTTGCAGATGGAGTTACTGGGACATGATTTCTTTGTATTCCTTAATGGCGATACCGATGATGTCAATGTTGTCTATATGAGAAAAGATGGGAATTATGGTTTGATCGAGCCAACTTTCTAAAAAATACTTAAGAAAAAGAGAAAATAATGACAAACACCCCTTGAAAAATAGTTTTAAGGGGTGTTTTTGATGATGTTATTTTATAAATTCAATTTATTTTCAAATTTATACATTATTTAGGCATAAAGTTTTGACAGAACTTTTCTTTTGTTTTAAAATAGATCTATATGCATTATTATCTAAGCATTTATATAGATAAGAATACCTAAGAAATGATTATAAATAAATAGTGGGGTTAAAACTAATATGTTAATACTAATTGCGATTATGTTAGGTTTTTTAATTGGAAAAATTCGACGGGGAAGCCTCCATGGTTTCAAAGTCAGAAAAATTTCCTTGTTGCCAGTTGGAATTTTAGGGTTGGTGTTGCAAATTGCCTTGCATCTTTACATCTACACCGGAGGTATCGCACTGGTTGAACCCTATCTTGAGATTGTCAATTTTGCCAGTTATATTCTAATCCTGGTTATGCTGGTATTTAATCTGGATGACTTCTGGGTAATTTTAATGGCAGTGGGGATTACCGCCAATTTTGTGGTGATTTTTATTAACGGCGGACACATGCCTGTTGCGCAAGGCGTTATTGATATTTTACCGGCTGCTTTTGGGGAACAGATCACCCAGGGACTGAGTCCCATATACTCATTGATTCAGCCCAATACCCTGTTATGGTTTTTGGGTATCAACCTGCCTTTCCCAATACCCTATGTGCCCCTGGTGATGAGTCTTTATGGCTCAGTAGCCGGAATTACGGTTGGTACAATTGTAACGGTCATCGGATTAATTGGATTTATTCAGTATGTGATGAACAAAAAAGCCTCAATCATGCACGATGAACGAAATGATCATGGTGAAGATGAGGGCATTTTTGGCGATGACGAAGACAACGGAATCGATCGGGTATCCACTCAAGACCATTTTCAGGAAGGTTATGATGAACCGGAAGATGCGCAAGATGAGGACGATTATTACTATCGGGATATGGCCGCAACCGGCGGTATTCGTGGGGACCGGGATGAACATGCCACCACGGTTATACCAACAGAAGGTTTTAATTCCGGCCAAACGGCAGAAATAAACGGCGATGAGCAAACCAGACTGATTCCAGCCGATTTGGATGGGGTGGATTCAGGAATTGGAACCGAAACCGAAGAAATTGTTATCAGTAATAGTGATGCCCAGGAAACCCGGGTTATGGAACCGGTGGATGATGGCAGCACCAAGATTATCAGCAATATCCAGGAAGTTGGAACCTATGTCAAGGGTGATAAAGAACTTGAAGCCGCTGATATGGAAGAAATTCTTAATAGTGATGATGCGGGATTCTTCACAAAAAAATATTACGAAGAAAAACTGGCCGTTGAAAAAGAACGACTGATTCTGCAAATGCGCGAAATTGAGCTCAATAAGGTAGCAAAATCGCTGAGTGATCCCGATGGTGAACCGCATCCGGTACCGGAATCGGACTTGAGAATCGTTGAGAGTTTTAAACTGACCGATCTTGACCAACCCTTTGTTTTGCGCAGCGAAAACAGTACCTATGATAGTGGCGTAAGAGGAAAAGACGAGGAAGATCTGGAATTTTCTGAAGATGAAATGCTAAACGTCTGGCAGCGACTGAATCTGGAAGATGAAAAACGAAAAGTCGCACGACGCAAACAACTGATGAAAGAAACCAGCAAGGAAGCTGAAATATTGATCAACGGAACACCCAGAGACGAGGTCGGTATTCCCTTGAAGGAGATTGAAGAAGTTACCGAGCCGGTGGTCGGACGGGTCTATGAAAGTACCGATGAAGACAAGGAAAAAATGCTGGCCGACATGGATGATGATGAACGAAAAGATTTTCAGCAAACCGTCGATGAACGAAAACGAGCGGGCTATGAACTGGTTGAACTAAAGCTTGACGGCAAAGATGTGGCCTTCTGGCGAAAGAAAAAATAAGCGATGATCATAAATAAAACAAAAGGAACTGTATAAAAAATACAGTTCCTTTTAAATTATATAAAGTTTCATTAAAGAGAGTATGCTATAATAAAATTTAGTGTATAATTATAGTAAGTAAAGTGACAAAGGAGTGAATGGATTGGGAATTTTAGATCAAATATTTGATAGCAATAAAAAAGAACTAAAGCGCATGCAAAAAAAGGTGGATCAGATTCTGGAGCTGGACAGCCGTTTCGCGGCGATGAGTGACGAGCAGTTAAAAGGTCAAACATCAATACTTAAAGAACGACTGGCTCAGGGTGAGACGCTTGATGATTTATTGGTGGATGCTTTTGCCACCGTTCGTGAAACCGGTGCCCGAGTATTGGGTATGAAACATTTTCCAGTTCAACTGCTGGGGGGGATGGCCCTTCACGAAGGCAATATCGCTGAGATGAAAACTGGGGAAGGTAAAACCCTGGTGTCAACGCTGCCAGCTTACCTGAACGCTCTGGGTGGTCGGGGTGTTTATATTGTCACCGTCAACGATTATCTGGCTAAGCGTGACAGTGAGTGGATGGGTCAAATTCATGAGTTTCTAGGACTTGAAGTGGGTCTGGTTGTTCATGGCTTATCATTTGCGGAAAAGCAGCACGCTTACGCTTGTGATATAACCTACGGAACCAATAACGAATTTGGATTTGATTACTTAAGAGATAATATGGCCTCAGTCAAGGCTCAGCAGGTCCAACGGGAACTTAATTATGCGATTATCGATGAAGTGGATAGCGTGTTGGTGGATGAAGCCAGAACACCACTGATTATTTCTGGTAGTGGGGATAAAAGCACCAAGCTTTATGCGTTAGCCAATAGCTTTGCCAAAAACCTGAAGGCTGATGACTATATCAAGGATGAAAAAGCTAAATCAGTGATGCTCTCAGATGAAGGTGTCATCAAAGCAGAAAAGTACTTTAACCTGACGAATCTGGCAGATATGGAAAATATGGAAATTTCCCACCATATCAACCAGGCTCTTCATGCCAATACCCTGATGTTTAAAGATCGGGATTATGTGGTGAAGGATGGCGAAATCATCATTGTCGATGAGTTCACCGGACGGTTAATGCCGGGACGCCGCTATTCGAATGGTTTGCACCAGGCGATTGAAGCCAAGGAAAATGTCAAGGTTAACCGGGAATCCAAAACCCTGGCAACCGTTACCTTTCAGAACTATTTTAGAATGTTTAATAAGCTTTCGGGGATGACCGGGACGGCTAAAACGGAAGAAGATGAGTTCCAGACGATCTACAATCTTAATGTTTTAACCATTCCGACCAATAAGCCGCTGATTCGAGAAGATCTTAATGACTTAATTTATAAAAGTGAGCAAGGGAAGTATCTGGCCGTGACCGAAGAGGTAAAACGCCGCCATGCCACTGGCCAGCCGATTTTGATCGGGACGATTTCGATTGAAAAGTCTGAGCTGCTCAGCACCTATCTCAAACGTTCCGGGGTTAAGCATAATGTCTTAAATGCCAAATTCTTAGAAAAAGAAGCTGAAATTGTCGCTAACGCCGGTCAAAAAGATGCGGTGACCATTTCCACCAACATGGCTGGTCGTGGGACTGATATTGTTCTGGGCGAAGGTGTCATCGAATTGGGTGGCCTTCATATTCTCGGGACCGAGCGTCATGAGAGTCGCCGGATCGATAATCAGCTCCGTGGTCGGGCGGGTCGTCAGGGCGATCCCGGTTCATCGCAATTTTTTGTCTCACTGGAAGATGATCTGATGCGGGTCTTTGGATCAGAAAAAATCCAGGGCCTGGTTGAATCGATTGGTCTTGATGAAGAAACCCCGATTGAAAATAAAATGCTTACCAGAGGGATTGAAAACTCCCAGAAACGGGTGGAAGGTCGTAACTTTGATATTCGTAAGCACGTGCTTCAATATGATAATGTTATGAACCGCCAGCGTGAGCTGATTTATGAACAGCGACAACAGGTAATTGACGGAAAAGACATGGAAAATGAAATCTGGAGTATGACAGAAACGTTGATTAACGCTTATGTCGGCATGTATACTGGCGATGGCCAATATTATGATGAGTGGGATCTGGAAGGGCTTCATAAACATTTAGAAGCCAACGTATTGCCAAAAGAACTGGTCAATCTTCCGGAAAAACCCGACAGTCAGGAAGTTTTGGTGGAATCCATCCTGGCAAGTTGTCATCAGGTTTTATCTGATAAAAGAGAACAACTGGGCGAAGAACAGCTTCAGAACATTGAACGGATGATTCTGTTAAGAAGCGTCGATGGTGCCTGGATGGAACACATCGACAATATGGAACAGCTAAAACAGGGAATCGGACTGCGCGCCTATGGACAGAACGACCCCGTTAAGGAATACACCAAAGAGGGTTTTGACATGTTTGATGACATGATCATGCGAATTCAGGAAGATACGGTAAAATACCTGTTTAATTTAAATATTCAGGTAGCGACACCAGAAGAGTCCCCGACCAAAGCGGTGGATTTTAGTCAACTGAAAACCAATGAAAATGAAATCGAGGGAAAACCAACAGGACCGGCCAGTGCGGGAAATAAGGTTGGCCGAAATGATCCCTGTCCCTGTGGCAGTGGAAAAAAATACAAGAAATGCTGTGGCGCATAAAAATAAATAGAAGGGGTGTGATCGTGATGATGGATTTGTATGAAGAAAAACAAATCATCAATGCAATGGCGATAAAACTTAAGGAAATGGGGAATTCACTTTGACTTGCCACGGCTTGTTAAAGAATTGGAAGCGTTAGAGAAGAAAACTGAGAATCCCGAATTCTGGAATGATCAAAAAAGTGCGCAAATTGTTTTAAAAGAGCAGAAGTTGATTAAATTAAAGGTCGATCATTATAATGAGCTGGCTGAAACGCTGGATGATATTATGGTTATGCTGGAGCTGGCAGAAGATGGGGAGTTGCTGGAAGGGTTTAGTGCATCAATCCGGGAACTTGACGAGAATCTCGACAATTTTCGGACTGAGACCCTGCTTTCTGGTGAATTTGACAGTAACAATGCAATCATTTCGCTACATCCCGGGGCTGGTGGAACCGAGTCTCAAGATTGGGCCGAAATGCTCTTGCGAATGTATACAAGATGGGCAGAGAAGAAAAAATTCAAGGTTAAAACCCTGGATCTTCAACCTGGTGATGTCGCTGGGATTAAAAGCGTTACCCTACTGATTGAAGGAATTAACGCCTATGGCTATCTAAAAACCGAACGGGGCGTGCATCGACTGGTACGAATCTCACCCTTTGATTCATCCGGCCGCCGCCATACTTCCTTTGCATCGCTGGATGTGATGCCTGAGGTGGATGAATCGGTGGAAATTGAAATATTGCCGGAAGATATCCGGATTGACACCTTCCGCTCCAGTGGCGCCGGCGGGCAGCACGTTAACACCACGGATTCCGCCATTCGGATAACGCATTTGAAAACCGGAATCGTGGTTCAGTGTCAAAATGAACGGTCTCAGCATCAGAATAAAGAGGTCGCCATGAACATGCTAAAAGGTAAGTTGGTAGAAATTATGGAACAGGAAAAGATGGATCACATCGATGACATCAAGGGTGACTACAGTCAGATTGCCTGGGGCAGTCAAATTCGTTCTTATGTGTTCCATCCTTACAATATGGTCAAAGATCATCGCACCAATGTCGAAGTAGGCAATGTCGGTAGCGTTATGGACGGCGATTTGGACGGCTTTATGAACGCTTATCTGAACACGATGATATAACAAGTTTAGAAGAATTGTTGGAGGGGAAAATGGCAAAGAGCTATCAGGAAATAAATAAAAAAATCGCCAGTGGCGAGGCTGTGGTTGTCACGGCAGAAGAAGTCATTGAAATTGTCAAAGAACGGGGCATCAAAGAAGCGGCCGATTATGTGGATGTGGTCACAACTGCCACCTTCGGTCCGATGTGCTCATCTGGGGCTTTTCTTAATTTTGGTCACTCGGATCCGCCTATTCGGATGGGTGAGATAGAAATTAATGGGGTTGAAGCATACGGCGGTTTGGCCGCAGTGGATACCTATCTGGGGGCAACCCAACCGTCCCGGGATAAAGGCATTGAATATGGTGGTGCTCATGTGATTCATGACCTGATCGCCGGAAAAGAAGTTCACCTGGTGGCAAAGTCTCAAGGAACAGATTGTTATCCCAGAAAAGAACTGGATACCTGGGTGAAACTGGAAGATTTGAATGAAGCCTATCTGTTTAATCCCAGAAATGTTTATCAGAATTATAATGCCGCGATTAATGGCTCCAGCCGGAGGATTTATACCTATATGGGTATTTTACAACCGAATATGGGAAACATCACCTATAGCACTGCGGGGGAATTAAGTCCCCTCCTCAATGATCCCCTGCTTAAGACCATCGGTATGGGAACCCGGATCTTTTTTGGCGGCGCTCAGGGCCATGTATCCTGGATGGGGACTCAATTTAACACTGCTTGTCCGCGAGATGAAAAGGGCTATCCCCAAACTCCCGGTGCGACCCTGGCCTTAATTGGGAACATGAAAGAAATGGATCCCAAATATATTCGGGGTGCGGTTTATGAAGGCTATGGCACCTCGATGTTTGTCGGCGTAGGCATCCCGATTCCGATTCTCAATGAGGAAATGATGTCCTATGTTGCGGTGGAAAATAAAGACCTTTATACCAATGTGATTGACTATAGTGTCCCCAAAAAAGCGAAACCGAATCTAAAAAAAGTAAGCTATGCTGAGCTGAGGAGCGGATCAGTGGATATTAATGGTAAGGTCATCAAGACTTCACCGCTTTCCAGTCTGAAAATGGCCAGAGAAATCGCCGCAGAACTGGGCAACTGGATTAAAAAAGGTGAGTTTTTCCTTCAGGAACCGATTTTGAGCTTTCCCATGGAAAATACCATTAAGGGGCTTTTGATCAAGGAAGGAGAATCCCGATGATGACAAAAAAAATACTCTTGTCCTTCCCACAAAAGTCTGCCGGTCAGCCGATGGCGATGGAGCTGATTAAAACCTATAATCTCGATTTTAATATCCTGAAAGCCTTTATTGACGATAATATCAAAGGAACCTTGCTACTCGAAATAAAAGGCGAAGAGGCAGATATAGAAGCTGGGATTATCTATTTAAGAGAACACCAGATTGGTGTCAGAGACATCGAGTCAGTGGTCGAGGTTGATCCGGACAAATGTGTTGCCTGTGGCGCTTGCACCGCGGTCTGTGCGGTCGGAGCACTTGAAATGACCGAGGACTGGTCGCTAGTCCATCACGATGACAAGTGTCTGGAATGTCTGCTATGCGTAAAAGCCTGTCCAATGCGGGCCATACACGCCCTGATCTGAGGATGTTTGAACCGCGAACCTATCGAAATGTGATGAAAGCCGAGGATCTGGATTATTTCCAGGTCCTCGAATTTGAATCCGACCTTTTTATTGGGGTAGATCATGGCAGTGTGACCCCTCAACTAACCGCAGCCGTAAAAACTGAGCTTCACAGGCTGCGCCAAAGCATTTCTAGCTACAATAATGACGAACCGGATTTTATACCGTCACTGACACCGCTGACATTAAATCCCTGTGCAAGCCCGATTGTTTCGGATATGTTAACAGCCGGGAAAAGAGCCGGAGTAGGACCGATGGCAGCCGTGGCCGGTGCTGTCTCAAAATATATCGGCAGGATGCTAAAATCCTATTCAGCCGAGATTGTGGTGGAGAACGGCGGAGATCTGTTTATTCAGACAAAAAAAGAACGGCGAATTGCTCTTCATACCGGAAATCTTCACTTTGCGGATTTGGGTATAAAAATAAAACCCCGCGAAAACCCGCTGGGGATTTGCACTTCATCCGGGATCATGGGTCATTCCTTGAGCTTTGGGAAGGCTGATGCGGTTACCGTCATCAGTTCCGACATTCCCCTGGCTGATGCTGTGGCGACGGCGCTGTGCAACCGCATTAAAAAACCAGCTGATGTTGCACATGGAATCGCCTGGGTCAAAGGTATTCCCGAAATTGCAGGCGTTCTTATTGTCATTGAAGATCAACTGGGTGCCTGGGGAGAGATTGAGTTGTGCTGAATTTAGTGCTTGACAAAGAAAAGAATTAAGGGTATTATTCTAAAAAAAGTAACTCAATAGTTTACCTATCCAGAGAGGTGGAGGGACAGGCCCTATGAAACCCGGCAACCAGCGAAAGCACGGTGCCAATACCGGCAGTTTATTTTGCCATGATGGGATTTTAATGCAGAACATTAACCTCGTCACCGACGAGGTTTTCTTTGTTTTAAAATCGAGAGGATATTGGGGTTTAATGGGTAAGTAAGTTAGTAAGATTCTTAAAAAGGAGGACAGATCGTTGAATATAAAAGAAATACTCAAAAAGAAACGGCTTTATCTCGATGGCGCCATGGGAAGTTTGCTTCAGAACCAGTTAGATGTAATCGGTCCGGTGCCGGAAGCCCTGAACCTGACCCATCCTGAACTAATTAAAGAAATTCACCAATTATACATTGATGCTGGTGCTAATATTATTCTTTCCAATACCTTTGGGGTTAACGGTTATAAACTTAAGGGGAGCGGCTACTCGGTGGAGCAACTGGTTACGGTTGGGGTAAAAAATGCCAAATCCCTGAATCCGGACTTTACCGCCCTGGATGTGGGTCCTCTGGGAACCCTGATCGGGGCTTTGGGTGAAATGTCTTTTGACCAGGCTGTAGACTATTTCAAAGAGGTGGTTGCGGCCGGTGATAAGGCCGGTGCGGACCTGATTGTTATTGAGACCATGACCGATATCTGCGAGGCCCGGGCGGCCCTGATAGCCGCTAAAGAAGTGTCGGATCTGCCGGTAATTGTATCGATGACCTATGAGGAAAATAGCCGAACCTTAACCGGTAGCGATGCCTTAACAGTAGTTGCCATCCTGGAAGGACTTGGCGCCGACGTCATCGGCATTAATTGTTCGACTGGACCAGATGCGATGTTGCCGATTATTAAAGATCTGGTTTATTATGCCTCGGTACCGATTATGGTGGAACCCAACGCCGGGTTGCCGCACATGAAAGACGGCAAAACCGTCTATGACATCACCATCGACCAGTTTACCGATTATATGACCCAAATTGCGGAGATGGGCGCCGTAATTCTGGGGGGCTGCTGTGGCACAACGCCAGACTATATCAAAAAAATGAAGCAGGCCACGAAAGATCTTCCCCTTTATGCGGTAACACAAAAAAGTTTTACCGCCGTATCCTCAAGCACGAAGACCATTATCTTAGGCGAGGATATCGATATTATTGGCGAATGCATTAATCCCACCACGAGCCCGGTGCTTAAGGCGTCCCTGCGTCAGGGTGAACTCGCAGTCGTAACCCAATTGGCCGTTGATCAAAAAAAAGACGGGGCGGGTATTTTAGATATTAATTTAGGTTTACCGGATATTGATGAGTTAACAATGATGCAGGAGGCAGTCGATACGATCAGCCGACTCGTGGATTGTCCGCTGCAGATTGATTCCTCCAATCCGGAAGTCATTGAAGCGGTACTGCGAAGCTATCCCGGCAAAGCGATTATTAATTCGGTGAATGGCAAAAAATCATCGATGGATAAGATTTTCCCAATTGCTAAGAAATATGGTGCCCTTGTTCTGGGACTGACCATGGATGAAACCGGTATTCCCAGTCTGGCAGCCGATCGTTTTGCCATTGCCAAGAAGATCATCAAAACGGCCGAATCTTACGGCATCAGTAAAAAAAATATTCTTATTGATGCCCTGGTGTTAACCGCTTCGGCGCAACAGAAGGAAGTCCGGGAAACCATCAAAACCCTGGAAAAACTGCGGGCTGAGCTGGGAGTGCCAACAGTGCTGGGGGTTTCTAATATTTCTTTCGGGCTGCCTAACCGCGAACTTTTAAATCGGACTTTTTTAGCCATGGCGCTGGAAGCGGGACTGACCACCCCGATAATGAACCCCAGTAATAAAGAAATGATGGACACCATTAAAGCATTTCGGGCGCTCTGGGGGTTGGATGGTCAATGCATCGCTTATGCCAACGCCTATAAAGATAGCAGCTTTGGCGAAGCCAAATCTGAAACGGAGCGAGCCGCCCTGGGCTTAAAAGAGATCATTGAACAGGGACTTACCGATCAGGCGGCAGAAGCCACCGCCATTCTGCTAAAAACCCGAGAACCGCTGGATATTGTCAACAACGAAATCGTTCCCGCCCTTGATGCGGTGGGGGATGCTTTCGAAACCGGTGAATGCTTCCTGCCTCATCTGATTTTTGCGGCGGAGACGGCTCAAAAGGCCTTTGAAGTCATCAAAGAAACCATGGCCAGGGACGGTCAGGCTCAGGTGGTCAAAGGAAAGATTGTGTTAGCCACCGTTGAGGGGGATGTCCACGATATTGGGAAAAATATTCTCAAGGTTATCTTAGAGAACTACGGCTACGCGATTCTCGATATCGGCAAGGATGTCAAGGCCGAAACCATTATCCAGGCCATTCAAGCTGAAGACATTAAACTGGTGGGTCTTAGTGCCCTGATGACAACTACCGTTAAAAATATGGAAAAAATCATCAAAGAAATCAAGGCCAGCTGCCCGGCCACCACGATTATGGTGGGCGGGGCAGTTTTAAACCCCGAATATGCCAAGACCATCGGTGCCGATTATTATGGCAAAGATGCCCGGGAAGGCGCCAGCATTGCCAAAATAGTATTTGAATGAAATAAACGGCTGAACCATCATTTTGGTTCAGCCGTTTTTAAAGACCGTATCAATACATAATAAGAGTTTGCATGCATGCTTGATTATTGCCAGTGTTTCGGCTAAAATAGGAGTGTGATATATTTTAGCCGAAAGGAGTAATGTAGCAATGTATATTAAAAGAAATATGGAGCATGTGTTTCTCTCATTAAATCAGCAATATCCGGCCATTTTGATTACCGGTCCCCGTCAGGTTGGAAAAACAACCATGCTGCAAGAACTCATAAGGATTGAAGGTCGAAGCAGACATTATGTCTCATTGGATGATCTTAATGAAAGATCATTGGCCAAGTCAGATCCGGCGATGTTCTTTCAACTTCACAAACCGCCTGTTTTCATTGATGAGGTTCAGTATGCGCCAGAGCTTTTCACCTATATAAAAATGAGTATTGATCAAAATCATAAGGCCGGTGATTTTTGGATGACGGGCTCCCAGCTTTTTAAGCTGATGAGTGGGCTCCAAGAATCCTTGGCAGGGCGGGTGGCGCTGCTTCATCTTTCAACTCTTTCGCAACAGGAAATTTATCATCAGCCAGAAGGGGCGTTTACCCTGGATTTTGAGGTTTTGTATGAACGGCAGAAGCGTATCGGCTCAGTCAGTACGCCGCAAATTTTTAACCGGATATTTCGCGGCGGGATGCCGGCCCTGGTCAGTAAGCGATATGAGGATCGCAATATTTTTTATTCCAGCTACATCAATACCTATCTGGAAAGGGACGTAAGAGATTTATCAGGTTCCATCGATTCGCTTAAATTTCTGAGATTTATTACCGCAGTGGCAGCCCGCACCTCTCAAATGGTGAATTACAAGGGGATTTCTGATGATTGTGACATTGACCAGATAACGGCAAAAAACTGGCTACGGATCTTAGAAACCCTGGGGATTATTTTTTATCTGCACCCTTATTCAAATAATGTTTTAAAACGAACGGTTAAAACGCCAAAACTGTATTTTTATGATACCGGTTTAGTCTGTTATCTGACAAAATGGAGCAGTGCCGAAACGGCTATGAATGGTGCGAGTAATGGCGCTCTCCTGGAAAACTATGCCGTTAGCGAAATTCAGAAGAGTTTTCAAAATGAGGGGCGGGAATCATTTTTATATTATTATCGCGACAAAGATGCCAAAGAAATCGATCTGATTATGGAAGGTGATGGCAAACTCTATCCGATCGAAATTAAAAAAACTGCCACGCCATTAAAAAAACTGACACAGAATTTTTCGGTCATTAATAAGTCGCCCTTTCAGCGCGGAACTGGTGCGGTACTTTGCATGGCCGAAAAACTCGGTGCCTTTGACAGTGAGAATCTGATTATCCCGATTGGGCTGATCTAGGGTTGACGTAAATGAAGCTAAGATGTGGATTAGAAATGGTCGTGAATAGTTCAACTGAGAAACTAAATCACTCGAATATCAATTGATACGCCTCGACATCAAAAAGCCCCAGATCGGTCAGGCGCAGGGCGGGGATCACCGGCAGGGCCATAAAGGAAAGGGTGATAAAGGGGTCAACCCCGGAGGGAACCCCTAATTTATGGGCGTGTGAAATCAGTGATGCCACCTTTTCCTGAACCACCTCGCCGGTTTCAAGACTGATCAGGCCAGCCAGAATCAGGGGGACTGCACCGATGATGCTGTGACCAGCTGCGACCACATAACCGCCACCAATTTCGGTGAGGTGATTGACTGCCAGCAGGATATCCTGATCATTATCGCCCACCACAATAATATTGTGGGAGTCATGGGCGACGGTGGTGGCAATGGCCCCGTTCTTTATCCCAAAGCCCTTGATGGGGGCGACGCCAACATTGCCGGTATGACCATGTCGTTCAATGACGCAAAGCTTATTATAGGTTGCGTTGGGGGTAAAAAAGCCGTCTTTCCCCGGCAGCGATTCAATCAGATGCCGGGTTTCAATCTGATCTTTGACAATTTCAATGACATGATCTTTTTCGCCAATGGGGAGCTGCAGTTTTTCCGGGGTGAGGGTCGGGATATGAACCGAATCAAGGAGCCGGGGATCAATCTCATACTGGGGTCTATGTTCCCAGAGGCAGTCATCCACCAGGCGGCCATTCCAATAGACCTGCTCCACATTCATGGTGCCCAGATCGGATAAGATGACCAGATCGGCCCGGTAACCGGGAGCAATAGCCCCCAGTTTTTTTAGCCCATAAGCCTGGGCGGTGTTAATAGTGGCCATTTTGATCGCCTTGATCGGGCACAGCCCCAGATCAATGGCCCGTTTGATATTAAAACGGATATGTCCGTCCCGATGGATGTCTTCTAAATGTTTGTCATCGGTACAGAAGAGGAACCGATCGATCGGTAACTCCGTTTTTAATAAGCCGCTAATGATGGCATGCAGGTTTTTGGCTGCGGAACCTTCCCGGACCAGAATATAAAAACCGGCCCGCAGTTTTTCCAGGGCCTCGGCAAAGGTAGTGGATTCGTGTTCACTGTGGATGCCGGCGCAGGCGTAGGCCTGGAGCAGTTTTCCTGTAAGACCGGGGGCGTGGCCATCTGAAATTAAGTGTCGACACAGGGTCAGTTTATCAAGAATCTCAGAATTACCGGCCAGGACATCGGGGAAACACATCACTTCTCCCAGCCCCAGAATTTGGGGATGATCCAGGTAGGGTTGCATATCAGCAGCCCCAAAAGGTCCGGCACCGTTTGTTTCAAAGGGTGTGGCGGGCACCGAAGAGGGAAGCATTAAAAAAACGTTTAAGGGGATCGCTTTGGTGACGTCTAAAAGATAATCAAGACCAGTTTTACCGGCGACATTGACAAGCTCATGGGGGTCGGCAATAATCGTCGTGGTCCCGCTAGGAACTATCGCCCGGGCCAGCTCAAAGGGCGTGACCATGCTGGATTCAATGTGCATATGGGCATCAATGAATCCGGGGACAAGATATTTTCCGCCCAGATCCACTTCTTTTACGCCTTCATAAGAACCGATCCCCACAATGGTATCATGATTAACGGCCAGATCCTGCAAACAGATTTCCTCGGAAAATACGTTGAGAATTCGGGCATTTTTCAAAACCAGATCGGCTTTTTCAAAACCATTAGCCACGGCAATATTATTTTTAAGTTCTTCCTGATATTTTTTCATGTTCCATCCTATCTTTGCTTGGCGATAATTAATTGCGATGATAAATTATTATAACCTGATATGCGTCGTTTTTTCACAAAAATATGCGATTATTATATAAATTTCATCAAAAAAAGGTTATAATGAAAACCAGTACATCGATTATCCCGGTACGTCAATTTGCTTATAAATTATAATCATTGTAAAGCAGAAAGTAATTCTAAGAAAGTGGTGAACTAAATGAAAAAATGGCGATGCACAGTATGCAACTATGTACACGAAGGTGATACTCCACCGGATAAATGTCCGATTTGCGGAGTAGGACCGGATAAGTTTGTCTTAATCGAAGAGTCAGAAGCCGTTGAGTCTGCTAAAGAAAAAAAATGGCGCTGTACTGTTTGTAATTATATCCATGTGGGTGAAACCCCTCCCGATGTCTGCCCGGTTTGCGGCGTGGGCCCGGAAAAATTTGTGCTGGTAGAAGAAGTCGAGGATGGTTTAACCGACAAAAAAAGAGATGCCCTCCAAACCTTATTATTTAATGTCAGTTATGGTCTATATATTGTTTCTTCTGTTAAAGATGAGAAACTTAATGGCATGGTTTCCAATACCTTTATCCAGGTCACCAACACTCCCTTAAAAGCCAGTGTGTGCTTGGGAAAAGGAACCTTGACGGCAGAATATGTCAAAGAATCGGGCGTATTCGGCGCTTCAATTTTGGGGAAAGACAATTTTGATCTGATTAAACACTTTGGTTACCAGAGTGGTCGAGACGTGGACAAGTTTAAGACGCTCAGCTATATTACCGGCAAAACCGGATGCCCCGGCTTACTAGAAACATTGTGCTTTATTGAATGTGAAGTAGAGCAGACCATCGATCTGGGAACCCATTACATGTTTATTGGCAAGATTGTTGATGGGGACGGATTCAGTAAAGAGGAACCGATGACCTACGCCTATTATCACGCTAACCGATAGAAATTAAAAAGCCCCTGCAAACAGCAGGGGCTTTTTGTTACTCCGTTTCTCTTAAACGCTCAACAATGGAGCGTCGGGAAACCACATGGTACACAATCAACGGTACGGCAATGCCAAGTACGGTAAAGATTGGGGCCACCAGGAGGATCGGTAAAACGGTAAAACGATAGGTAAAAAACCAGAATAGATTAGACAGCACATTAGCCAGCAAGGGGCCGGCAGCAATACTGAGTAACAGTGATACGACTACCGCACCTAAGGAATAAAACAAGCCCTCCCAAATTAACATCGCTTTAAGCTGATGACCCGTCATACCGATTGATTGGAGCATGGCCAGCTCATGACGGCGAGTCAGAATGCCAGTTAAAATGGCATTGAGAAAGTTGAGCACTCCGATTAATCCGATGATCAAGCTCAGCACGCCTCCCAAGATTAGAAACATTTTTTGGAGTGTGTTAAACTCTGCCGCGTAAGACGCTTTACTCTCATAGTCGAACTGGGTTAACTGTACATTGGTCAGATCACTCAGGTAAGCCTCCATCGCAGTAGTGTCCCCATCGCTAACATCACAAGCGTAGTACATGACCTTGTCGGTGCCACTGTCCGAAATAAAGGTCTGATCGTTTAGGATAAATTCATCAGCACTATAGTAGCGATAATTGAGTGATTTTGGTAAAGTGATCAGTGCCGCCACCTCGTAGTCAATATCCTGATAGGTTTTTGCCCGATACCGATAAGGCTGGTCATCGGGAGGCTGATCAGGGTCTAAAATGGCACCCGTGTTGGGGTTATAATATTCGTACGTCTCCACATAGCGTAGGGTAACCGTATCGCCAAGCTTAGCCCAATGGGAATCCATTTTGGTGTTGCCATAGTCGTCGGTGTTATAAACAGCGGCGAGATAACGTCCGCCTGGTTCGTGAAGCTTTGACAAATCGCCTTGCAGGAGGGTCAGTTTATCAAGTGCGTAAGGCTCCATGCCGTAAAGCTGAGCGCGGTCAGCCAGTAAGCCGGCCTCATTTTTTTCCATAAAGGTAACCATATGATCCAGTGTTTTGGCGTCGTTCCATGGGCTGTTTTTGTCACGAATATGGTCTGCGGTAACAAATTCCTCCACCGCACTGGTTTTGCCATAAACCCGGCCCCCAGCCACTACGCCAGGCTGGTTCTCCAGACTAACAATAACATCTTCGGGTAGTGCATGATCGCCATCCCAGTAATTCCCAACCTGAAAGTAACCGGCATCAGCCACAATAAAATCAGAAACCATATTCACCAGGTACTTGTCCATATCAAATCCGTTAGTAAAGGTAACGGTCAGATTGAGCAGCAACACCGCGAGTGCAAGAGAAGTCATTGTGATAGCGGTCTTGCCGGGGCTGCGACCGAGGTTTGCCCATGCCATTTTGAGTAGCGATGGTCCGGACTGGCCCTTACGGATCGTTTTTTTAGTCGTTGTGCCTTCGGTATAGCGAACGGCCTCCACAGGGGACACACTGGCCGCCAACCGCCCCGGCCGATGGCAGGAGATCACCACCGTGATGAAGGCAAAAAGTGCTGAGCCTAAAAAAATAAGGGGACTGGCTGATACCGAATCCTTGACGACCCCATTAAGTTGGGACAAGATCACCGGAGTCAGTTTGATCCCGATTCCATAGCCAACCAGTAAGCCCAGAGGAATGCCAATCACAGACAGTAGCAGGGCCTGTTGGCGGATGATCCGCCGGAGCTGTGGCCCGGTGGTACCGATGGTTTTAAGCAGGCCGTAAAAGCGAATATCGTTTGACACCGAGATCGAAAAGATATTATAAATAATCAGATAGCCGGTTAAAATAATAATGAGCAGCAGACCCACGATGGCAAGGACGGTGATGGGGTCCAGACTGTCGGCAAGTTACGAGCTGGTATAACCCCAGTTCACACCGGTTGAAATAAAATTATCCCCCAGCGAGCGGTTTTCATTTTGATAACCGTTATTTTTTAGGATTTCGTTGAGATGCTGTTCAATATTTTGTGAACGGTCAAGCATGACATCCATATTCCATGAACCGGTGATGCCATCAACCCCAATCCTACTGCCAAGCCCGACTTGATTGTAGACCGCCTGGGTCCGGCTGAGGGGAATGAGGACATGGTTGGCGGCGATGGCCTCATCATATTCCCACCAGCCACTCAGGGTAAAGGTCTCGGTTACCGTGATACCATCCACATCAAAGGTCAGGGTAAAGGGGTTTCCCAAAACCGGTTCGACGCCGAGAAGTTCTAACACCCGGGTGTCGGTGGCGGCTTCGTCTGTGCCCTCAAGTGGTAAATGGCCAGCGATTGGGTCACAATACATCCAGTGGGCCTGATTTGCATCGCTGTAACCAACCTCCACATGGGATTTAAGAAAAGGTGCCGTTTCTGGTATTCCCACAAAGCGACGAAGCCCATAGTCTTTGATCAGGGGATCGGTTTTAATTTCATCAAACTGCGCTTGGGTCATGTATTTGAAGGTACCATGATTCCAGCCGCCGCCCTGACGGAAGTTTGCCTCCTGGACGGAATGGTTAATCGACAAGGATACGGTAAACAGCGAAGTAAACAGAATGGTGGTTAAAGCAATGGCCAGAATAGCGATGAGGTTTCTTATTCGCGCGGCTTTCATGCTTTTAATACTCAGTGTCCGAATGGTTTTTTTGTTGGCGATATTCATTAGTTACACCTTCTTAACGCGCGACGATCAAGCCGTCTTCGATGCGGACGATGCGATCAGCCATTTGGGCAATTTCCTCGTTGTGGGTAATCATGACAACGGTTTGGATAAATTTCTGATTGGTAATCTTTAGTAGCCCCAGAACGTCCAGACTGGTTTTAGAATCCAGATTGCCGGTGGGTTCGTCAGCCAAAATAATGGCTGGTTTTGCGGCGAGTGCCCGGGCAATGGCAACCCGCTGTTGCTGCCCGCCGGAGAGGTTATTGGGCAGGTTCTGGAGCTTGGATTTAAGGCCCAGGGTATCAATGATGCGCTCAACATAAGCCGCATCGGGTCGGTTACCGTCTAATTGAATTGGCAAGATGATGTTTTCATAGACGTTAAGCACCGGAACTAAGTTGTAATTCTGGAACACAAAGCCGATCTTGCGACGGCGAAAGATCGTCAGCGCTTCATCCTTTAATGAAAAGATAGCCTGCCCGTCGACTGTGACGCTGCCACTGGTAGGGCGGTCCAGTCCGCCGAGCATATGTAAAAGGGTGGATTTGCCGCTGCCGGAAGTTCCGACAATGGCGATAAATTCGCCTTTTTCAACGGCCAGATTGACGCCGGCCAGAGCGTTTACGGTACTTTCGCCAGCACCGTAAATTTTTTTTAAATCAGTTGTCTCTAAAATCATAAATACCTCCAAAAATAAAATAAAACATTGAATTCTTCAACGCATAAACTTTATCATGGGTTTCTTTCCAGAATCTTTCCCGCTTGGAAGTAATTCTAACAGTTTTGTAAGAATTTAAACCGTCCGGGGTAAAAAAACCGAGAAAACGGAGCCGTCCCCCAGTGATGAAGCGACTTTAATGTAACCGCCCTGCCGGATTAAAATCTGGCGGGTTAAATATAGACCAATTCCCAGACCATCCTGTTCGCTGAGTGCGGGGGAACGGTAAAAGCGCGTAAAAATTTTAGCCTGATCGGTTTCAGCGATACCCATGCCGGTATCGCTGATATCAATGCGGCAAAACATCTCATACTCCGTGACCAAAATTTGGATTTTGCCACCTGGAGGGGTATACTTTATGGCATTATCGACGACATTACAGAGGGCTTCAAGGGTCCATTTGTAGTCAAACACGGCATCGCCATCGGTAACAGTTACGGTCAATTCAATTTCTTTTTGGGCGGCTTTCGGAGCTACTTGTTGAGTCACTTCCGAAAGCATTGGGGCGATCGCTGCGCAAGTCGGAAAAACGGTAAAAACGCCGGTTTCCAGCCGCGATAATTTGATTAAAGCGGTAATCAAGAAGTTCAGCTTCTCGGCTTGGCCCTGCAATGGCGTTAAACAAGCTTTACTTTCTTCCGGCAGTTCCTGTTCTGCCAGTAGCTGTGAATAGAGCATAATATTAGCAATCGGGGTTTTGGTCTGATGCGAGATATCGGCCAACAATTGCTTGATTTTTTCTTTTTCAGCGGAGACATTGCGGGCCGATACCAAAGAAGCGGTTAAATACTGGTAAAGTCGGCTTTCAACCGAAGAGAGCAGGCTTTCATCGAAATGAGCTTCGGTAAAGCTGCCATCCAGGGCGCGATCCAGCATGTGGTTAAGGGCTTTCATGGTTTTGCGGGTTTTATGGCGTTGCAGTCGTACGATCATCAGGCTCAATAACAGGGTTGCCATCGCAACGACCAGCAGGATTAGGCTAAACGGATTCATCCGGTTTCACCACCCATACATAACCTAAACCGTAAACGGTTTTAATAAACGCGGTCGCATCCAGCTTGTCCCGGAGACGTTTAACCGTGACAGAAAGTGCATTTTCATCGACAAAATCGCTGCCGTCCGCCCAAATACGATCCATCAAAACCGTCCGACTGAGGGTTTGCCCCCGGTTTTCGACCAGCAAACGAAGCAGCTTTTGTTCTGTCTTGCTTAACTCCACGGCAGTGGTTCCGTGATAAAAATCCATTTGCGCAAAATCAAATTGATAACGGTCAATTATAATCGGTTTTAGCTCACTGGTGACCAGACGTCGCAGTTGTGCTTTTACGCGAGCCCGGAGGATTGCCAGGCTAAAGGGTTTGGTGATGTAATCATCGGCACCATCCTCCAGCCCCATTACCACATCGGCTTCGGTGTCGTTGGCGGTTAAAAGAATCACCGGAACGGCTTTGCCCCCCGTTTTAATTTGCCGAAGCAAATCCAGTCCATTGCCATCAGGAAGATTGATATCGAGTAAAACCAAGTCGGTCATACCGCAGGCAAGTTGTTCTTGCGCTGATTTTAAATCAAAACATGTCACAATTTGAAGTTTAGGATCTTTCAAAGCCAGGCATAAGCCACGGCTGAGATGACGGTCATCTTCGATAATTAGTAGTTGCTTCATCTATTTTTATAACCTCCAATTACACCTCATTTAATAAGTGTGATAATGATAACACAAAGAATTGTTTGTATCAATTTCCAATGGGATGACACTCCCATTTTGAAAACAGTGTCAAAAAAAGACGAACAGTTAAAACTGTTCGTCGCCATTACAAGAAATTTATCGGGTTCGTTTTTCTGATGAGATCGCCCATCATCCCGTTTTTTAGTTGGTGGTTTTTTCTTTTAACTCCGGAAAGGCATCAAGAACGGCCTTAACCAGCTTGTTGCAGCCATGGATTAAGGTGTCAGTTGTGGGTAGCCGATAGTCCTGTTCATAAGCTTTAATGGTATCTGCCACTTCGTTTTCGCTCATATCATCGTGATTAATTGTGATGGCAATGACCTTAGACTGTGAGAAGCGTTCAATCAGTTCAATTTCACTGGCGAGGGTGGGCATTGGCAAATACTCAAAATCGACCCGGTTTATTCGCCTGGGTGGATGCTGAACAATGATGCCGTCCGGTTTTCCGCCGCGGATGATGGCACAGGAGCTGATAAAAGCGGGATGACTGAGGGCACCCTGACCTTCTAGAATAATGACGTCCGGTTTTTCATGGATATTGGCTTCGACAACCGCATTTTCCAGTTCACCGGTCATAAACTCAGAGGGAATGGCGTCCAGAGCAATGCCGTATTTTTCACCCTGAATCAAGGAGGTTTGACCAGTCCCGATAAAGCTGGCCCGAAGTCCCCGTTCTTTCAGGGCGGTAATGAGTTTCATGGCGGTGGTTCGTTTACCGACGGCGCAATCGGTGCCAAGAATAGCGATCTTCGGTGTTTTCACATTTAGAATATCGCCAGTAAAGAGGTGCAGGTAGCGATTGGCAAGGGGCTTTCGGATATCATAAAGTTTAACCCGATATTTTTTGGCCTGTTGCTTAAATTCGGCATCTTCAGAAATAAATTCATGGAGACCATTAACAATATCCATTCCCAAAGACATCGCGTTGAGAAAAATACGTCGTTCTTTGATCGATAAGATGGCGTCTTTGGGAGCGATGCCATAAATGAAATATTTAGGTACTTCGGTTAATTGATCCATGGCTTCGGTAAGATCCCGATAGATAGGGATACCATTGTCAAACCCCTCGAGTACTTTTCCGGCATCCATGCCTGTTTTGGTGCTGTCTATCACACATGTGATCTGATATTTTTGAGAACGACGGATTAAACCATTAGCGGTTTTTCCATCGGATTCACCAAATTGACCTTCACAATAGAGTATAGCTTTTTCTTTCATAGACGAGTAGTCCTTTCGCGTGATCACGAACAGGAGCTTTACAATGCAAACGATTGTATTAAAGAGGAACGATAAAGAATGTTTGATAATATAAAGGCAGTTCAATATTCACTGTTTTAATTATACCACAGAAACCCTTAATTAAACGATTCCTTAAGAAAAACATGGGTATTTCGATGTGATTTAGGTATAAATGCCAATGGTTACTCATCGGATGAAAAAATTGATAACATAGAGTGAATAACTAATCACAAAAAAGGCTTCTGCAACTTTGGGGCGGAAGCCTTTTATTAAAACGTATCAGCGGAATCTTTAATACCATGCAAGCGGATCTTATACTGTAGATTTTGACGAGAAATGCCCAGTTCTTTGGCGCTTTTTGAAATGTTTCGATCATTTTCTTGTAACACCTCGATTATCATTTGTTTTTCAATTTTGTTGAGGGTGTTCTTGAGGTTTTTATCA